>ERZ827458.1438-NODE-1438-length-17158-cov-4.672397_pt1 | contig 17158 bp, 16 predicted proteins | sample MGYA00519706_ERZ827458 | MGnify/ENA primary metagenome ERZ827458 (study PRJEB31778, sample SAMEA3449309) | human gut metagenome | biome: human gut; feature: human-associated habitat; material: faeces | place: United Kingdom | collected 2010/2012 ...
GGCTCGGACGGCGGCACCGCCGTCCGAGCCGCCCCGTCCGGCAGTCCGGCGCGGGCGCGAACGCCGGCAAGCAGGGCTTTTTTATCCGGCATCGGCAGGGCGGAAAGCACGCCGATTTTTTTCAGCAGTTGTTTTCGGTTCATATCGGTAACGATTCCCCTTTCAAAACGCATTCGGCAAAAGATGAAAGCCGTTCGCTACGCGGCGCGGCCGTCAGCGACGGCCGCGCCGCGCGATTTGTCCTTATGTCACAAGCTCTGCCTGAGCTTCGCAATGGCGCGCTGGTAGCGCTTCTGCGCCGCCGCGACGCTGACGCCGAGCACAGCCGCGATGTCACGGTAGGACAGCCGCGCGCAGACGCGGAGGACCACCGTTTCGCGTTCGTCCGGCTCGAGCATCCGCAGCAGATCGAGCGTCTCCACCGCGGCGAAGCCCGGCTCCTCGGCCGCGCCCTCCTCCTCTGCGGCCTCTCTGCGGAGGCGGACGCTGCGTCTGCGGACAACGTCCAGCGCGTTGTGCCGCGCGGCGGTCAGCAGCCACGCACACGCGCCGGTGCCGCAGCGGTAGCCCTTCGCGCCGACCGCTGCGTCGACCAGCGTGTCGGACAGCACATCCTCAGCGTCGTGCAGGTTTCCCGTGACAGCATACGCGACAGACAGAATCGCCCTGCCCATCCTGTCGTACAGCACCTCCAGCGCCTTGCCGTCTCCGGCCGCGAGCGCGGCGAGGGCGCTGTCGCACGCTTTTTCGATTCCCCCAAGCACCGTCGGTATGCCTCCTTTTCTTTCCTTCTGCCTATAAAGCGTTTCAGCGCGCTGTTTGCGGACAAAAGACATGCGTTTTTTTGCCGCTTTTCAAGCAGCCGATGCTCAAAGCCCCGCTAACGCCAGCCTGAAAGCACGGCGAAGGGAGAAGCCGCACGGCTTCTCCCTTCGCCTGTCAAATCGACGCCGGCGCTTAGGCGTTTGCCTCCCGCGCGAAATAATCAATCCCGAATGTGTCCAAATCGGAAATTTCGATTACCCCTTCGGCCAGCGCCGCCGCCACGGTTTTGACCCTGCCGTCCACAAAGGTCACAAGCACATATTCGCTGCGGACGCTCGGAAAATAGTAATCCCAGCACCCGTCGGACCAGAACAGCTCCTCGACCGCTTCGGCCGATAAGTCCTCCGCTTCGTCTTTCCATTCGATAAAAGCAATCCGATGCGGCTTCGGTTCCTTATAATAACGAATGCCAAAGCGGTCCAGATCCGCCAGAGTGATCCAGCCTTTGTTCAAAGCCGCCGCCACGGTCGTCTCCGTGCCGTCCGTAAAGCGGACGCACACATACTCGCTTTTCATACTCGGGAAATAGTACCGATAGCTCTCGTCGGCATAAAATTCCTCAAGCGCCTCGGCGGTCGGTATATTTTCGATTTCCGTCCGGTCGACGATTTCCTGAACCGTCTTCGCCCCTATATCCACGTTGCACCGGAATTCCTTGTAGCCGGCTCGCTCTTTTGCAGACACCGCGCCGTCCGCCGTCAGCGTATAGCGGTCGCAGGCGATCTCCTGCGCCGGCGTAACGGCTTGCGATTCCGCATGGGCGGCCTCGTCCGCGCAAAAACCGTACTGCCATAAAACGGCAGTACGGTCTTCCGTTATCGCTTCATTCTACCACGAGGCACAATAAATCCTCAAATCCGAAACGCTCCTGCGGCATGTTGCCATGGGCAATCACCGTTACCAATACATAATAACGCCCCGCCGGTTTCGCCGCCAATTCTTCCCAAGATGTTTCGATACGTTTTGGATTTGCGCTGTCGGTAAAATCGATCATACAAACCGAATCGATCATACAATTTTTCGGCATCCATACCTTAATTTCGCTATTTACGACCAATTCGGGCAGCTCGTTCAATGTAAACGCCCCTTCGGCATACGCATCCAAAACGCCGGAATACGTCTTGCGGACAAGATAGTCGCCCATATTCAGTTCTGCCCAAATCTGCGTACCAAACGCCGTAACAGCAGAACTGTCCGATATATACTCCGTATGACTGCCTTGCTTCATCTCTTGCCCGATATACGGCCAAAGCACCTCGGTATACCCGTGACGGCGACCCTGATAAACCATATTCTCATCAAACGTATATTCGGTCAGCCGGGTCACGAAGTCAACACCGACCTCGGAAATGCACACGCTGATGATCGGTTTCACGCTCCAGCAGAGTTCGCCGGTCTCCGTGATCCGCAAGTCGCCCGGCATTGCGCCGTCGACAAAACAGAAATCTTCCGGCTTCAAGGTGCGGGGATCGACAACAAGCAAAAACGCCCGTTGATCCTGCGCGGCATAATCCGACAATTCATCGGTACAAACCGCATTGTTTTCCCACTGCAAATGATGAAGGACGACATATTCATTCAAATAATCATACCTCAAAAGCAGATTTCCGTCCATCATCGCCGGGGTCGTATAGGCGCTGATATACATTTTACCTCCATAATATTGGATATCCGAAAAATACATTTGTCCGTATTCGCATTCGAAAGACAATTTATCACTGTGGCATAAAAATTCATCATAGAAAGCAATCGTCCAGGGATTGCTTATGGCCATATAGCCGTCTCCGCCTTCTGTTTCAAAAACGGGATCCCCGATATTCCAAAGGCTTGTCACGCCCAGAAGCGGCGTTCCATCGTAATCGTATTCGCGAAGATCCTTTTTCTGTTCACAGGCAACGCTGGCGATGAACGTATTCGACAGACACCATACATATTGGACGGACAGCGTTTGATCATAGATTTCCCACAGCAGCCTCCCGTCGTCGCCGACCGCCAGCATTCCGCCGCTGCCGTAGACCAAAGCGCCGCTATGAAACGCCGATACGAAAATAGAATCGGCTTCCTCGATCGCCAGACTTGTCGGATACTGATTCGACCAAACGTTTCTGCCGCCCTCATATTTGTCCAGCTTTATCCTTGTTCCGGCATCTTGCCCGGGTACAATTTGAACGGCGTATTCGATTCCATTTTCGTTTTCGTTTTCGAGCGCGGCAGGGAGCGGTTCGCGACGGAAATACAGGTTTTCGGCCATCAATCGCTCCTCTTCCGTAATAGCCGGCTCTACCATCTGTCGGCCTTCCAACGTTACAGATCGATTGTTATATGTAAATGCCATACGCAGCGTTTCAAAAGGAAGATCATCGCGCGAAGTTTCGTCGGGCGCGGAGGAATCGGAGGCTGTGCTTTCGTCGGAAGCATCATCCGACGGGGCGGCGAGCATTCCGCTCGCCGAAGACGTCTCCGGCGGCGCAGCCGGTCTGCGCAGCGCGAACAGCAGCGTCGCCGTCAGCAGCGTGAGCACGACGGCGACCGCAGCAGCCTGTCCGGCAAAGCGCAGCGCGCGGAGACGGCGGGGCGGCTCGGGCGGCAGCGCCGCCGACCCGATCGTTTTTTCGCGCGCGGGCAGCGGCAGACGCTCGATCTGCCGAAGTGTTTTACGGATTTTACGGTTTTTCATACAGCTTTCTCCCTTCCCTATTCTGCCGCCGGTCACAGCGCGCGCAGCTTTTCCATCGCGCGCTGGTAGCGCTTCTGCGCGGCGGCGACGGTGATGCCCAGCAGCGGCGCCAGCGCCGACCGGTCGCCGGCGGCGAGCGCGGCGACGGCCTTTTCGCAAACGGAGCGCCGATGCGATAAAACAGGCATGGAAATGCGCGCCTCCTTTTCCTCTCTACTTCAGCCGATTGCAGCCGCCTGCGTCTATCCCATGCATTCCGGCGGGACGGGCTCAGCGGCTCTATGCGCCAAGGGGACTTCGGACTGCATCACAGATGCCGCCCGAAGCGGCCGGCGTGAAAATCCCCGCCGCGGGAGTCCAATCGACTGCTCTCAATCTATAAATCGTTTGAAGGGGGAATTTGCGGACAGGGAAAACCCGTTTTTTCGAATCCGTTCTGCGCAGTCTGTTTCTGCGCAATCCATTCTGCGGCAAAAAAGGCCGCGCTCCTTTCGGGGCGCGGCGGGAGGTTATTTTTTCTGCTCGCGCACACCGTCGGGCAGCGCCGCGCGGACGACGGCGGTGAAATACCGGTCGTAGACCACGAACCCGGGCTTGGCGCCGGCCGGCTTTTTGACATAGCGGACGGGGGTGTAATCGACCTGCACGTTCACGCCGCCGGACGCCTTGGAATGGTAGGCGGCCAGCATCGCGCTCTCGGTATAGTCGAGGTCGGTCGGCTCCGCGCCGTCGGTGAACAGGACGGCATGCGAGCCGGGGAAGCCCTTGACGTGGAACCAGATATCGGTTTTGTCCGCGCCGAAGGTGAGCGCGTCGTTCTGCAGATTGTTCTTGCCCACGCGGACGGTGCGGCCGCTGGTCAGCGTGAAGGCGAGCGGCTTGCTCGGCAGGGGACGGCCGCCCTTCTTCCCGTTTTTGGGCGCACGGCGGTCGCCGCAGAGTCCGGCGACCGTCAGCTCCTGCCGAAGCTCGGCGAAGTCGCGCTCGGTCTCGGCGCGGGCGAGCGCGTCCTGCACGGAGGAGAGATATTCCAGCTCGCGCTCGGCCAGCCCGATCTGCTCGGTGAGGACGGCCTGCGCGTGCTTGGCTTTGGCGTACTTCTTATAATAGCGCTGGGCGTTCTTCGAGGGCGAAAGCCGCCCGTCGAGCGTGACCGCCACCTCCGCGTCGGTCTCGTAGTCGTGCAGCGTCACGCGCGTGTCGCCCTGCTTGAGTCTGTACAAATTCGAGGTAATCAGGTCGCCGGTGCGGCGGTATTCGTCCATCCGCGCGCAGTCGGCAAGCTCGGCGCGCTGTGCGGCGAGCTTTTTCTCGGTGCGGGCGCGCGCGGCGGCAAGCGTGCGGCTGAGGTCAGCGGAAAACTGCTTTTTATGGTTTTCGGCCGATTTGGCGGCGAAAAACGTGTTTTGCAGCGCGGAGAAGCTCCCGCAGTCTGTGCAGGTATAGCCCGACCCGTACTGCATAATCGGCGTAAAGGAGAAATCGACCATCCGCCCGTCGGGGCCGGTGAGCAGCGACGGCGTAAAGCGGCCGCCGGCGATGTCGCGGCAGAGCGCGTTAAAGGCCGTCCAGAGACGCTCCGCGCCCGCCGCGTCCAGCGGCGCGTCCACGGCGCCGAGCGCGCGGAAGGCGACCTCGCGCGCGGTCAGCGGCGAAAAGGCAAGGAAATGCGTCAGCAGGAAGCGGTCGGCGGGCATCCCCTCGTTTTCGCGCGCCAGCGCAAGAAAGCCGGCGCGGTCGGCGGACAGCGCGTCCCGCTTGTCCTGCGCGGGCGGGCGCTCGTAGGGCGCGCCGGCGAAGATGCGGCGGGTCTTGGCGGTGATGTCGGTCGTGTGCAGCGCGCCGAGAATGCGGTCGCCGCCGTCGCAGAGAAAGAGGTTGGAGTATTTGCCCATAATCTCCGCATAAATCCGCTTCGTTTCGCTGTGGCCAAGCTCGTCGAAGCCCTCCAGCTCGAACGCGAGGACGCGTTCGTTCGGCAGCGCGCAGACCGAGCGGATGCGCGCGGACTGCAGATGCTTGCGCAGCAGCATACAGAACATCGTCGGCACGGCGGCGCGGCTTTCCTCGCCGTCGACGAGCGCGATACGCGCGTCCGACGGGCAGACCGAGATGACGAGCGTCCGCCGGCCGGCGCCGGGCAGATAGAGGCAAAGCTCGACGTATTCTTTTGCGTTATGGTTGACGCGCTCGACCTTCGCGCCCTCGAGCGCTTGCAGCTCGGCGGCGACGGCGCGCGCGAAAAATCCGTCAAAGGGCATGACGTGCTCCTTTCTTCATCAAACGCCGCAAAAGCGGGCGTCCTCCCGGAAAAGCTCGACCCGCAGCGCAGGGAAGCCCGCGCGCAGCCGTTCGGCCAGCGCCGGCAGCACGACCGCCTCGGTCGCGTAGTGCGTGGAAACGGCCAGATTCAGCCCATACTCGCCCGCGTCGACGATTGCGCTGTGGTTGACCTCGCCGGTCAGGAACGTATCCGCGCCGGCAAGAAACGCCTCGCGGACGTAATCCTTCCCGCTGCCGCTGACGACGGCCACACGCGAGACGGGGCGGCTGCCGTAAACGACGGCGGGCGCGCCCAGCGCCTCCTCGATCTGCGCGCGGAAGGCAGCAGCCGTCAGCGGCGCGGGCAGCGTCCCGATCCGGCCGAAGGGCAAAAAGGGCGAAGCGCTTTGCAGCCCGACGGCGGCGACGAGGCAGTCGTTGACGCCGCCCGAAGCGCTGTCCAGCCGCGTGTGGCAGGACACGGCGGCGATTCCCGCGCGCGCCAGCGCGAGCACGCGGCCGCCGACGCTTTCGTCCGCGCGCAGCGCGTCCGGCAGCTCAAACAGCAGCGGGTGGTGCGTGACGATGCACTGCGCGCCTATCGCGGCCGCGTATTCGATGGCGGGGCTTGTGACGTCGAGCGCGACGACGGCGGCGGTCACCTCCCGCGCGGGGCAGGGGTCGACGGCCGGCCCGTCGCGGTCCCACGGCTCGGCGAGCGAGGGCGGGAACAGGGTATCCAGATAGGCGCAGATTTCAGCGAAGGTCGGCATGGCGGGTTCCTTTTCCTTTCCGTATATTTCAAAAGAGCCGGGTCGCCGTCCCGACAGACTGCGGGGACGGACGGCCCGGCTTTGCACCGATGGTTCAGCCGCGCACCAGCGTGCGGACGGCCTGCGCGACGGAGGCGGCGTTCAGCCCGTGGAGGTTGAGCGCGTCCTTGGCCGGCGCGCTTTTGCCGAAGCAGTCGTTCACGCCGACGCGCTTCATCCGCGTAGGCAGCTTCTCGCTCAGCAGCTCGGCGACCGCGCCGCCGAGTCCGCCGATGACCGTATGCTCCTCTGCGGTGACCACGCGGCCGGTCTTTGCCGCGTACTCGAGCACGAGCGGCTCGTCCAGCGGCTTGAGCGTATGGATGTTGACCACGGCGGCGTCTATGCCCTCGGCGGCCAGCAGCTCGCCGGCCTCGAGCGCGGCGGCGACCATAATGCCGGTGGCGAAAATGACGGCGTCCTTCCCGTCGCGCAGCACGCGGCCCTTCCCCAGCTCAAAGCGGTAGCCGGCGGGGTCGAACACGACCGGCACCGCGTAGCGGCCGAGCCGGAAATAAACCGGGCCGTTGTAGTTCAGAATCGCCTCGACCGCAGCGAACGCCTCGGTCGCGTCGGCGGGGTTGACGACGGTCATATTCGGCAGCGAGCGCATCAAAGCCATGTCCTCGCAGAACTGGTGCGTCGCGCCGTCCTCGCCAACGGTGACGCCGGCGTGGCTGGCGGCGATCTTCACGTTCAGCCGCGGATAGGCGACCGAGTTGCGGATCTGCTCATACGCGCGGCCGCACGCGAACATCGCGAACGACGACACGAACACCGGCAGCCCCGTCGAAGCGATGCCGGCGGCGGTCGAGACCATATTTTCCTCGGCGATGCCGCAGTTGGCAAACCGCTCGGGGAACTTTTTGCCGAACATCGCCGTCTGTGTCGAGCCGGAGAGGTCGGCGTCCATGACAAAGAAATCGTATTTTTCACCCAATGCCGCCAGCGCCCTGCCGTACGCAACGCGGGTGGCGATCTTTTCGTTCTGCATTACGCTCTCGCCTCCTTCGCGCGCACATAAGCGTCATATAATTCCCTGCGCGCCGTTTCGTACAGCGCTTCGTCGGGCGCCTTGCCGTGCCATTCGGCGGCGTTCTCCATATACGAAACGCCCTTGCCCTTGACCGTCTGACAAATGACGACGCTCGGCCGTTCGTCGCGCTCGGCGCGGAGGACGGCGTTTTCAATCTGCTCGAAATCGTGGCCGTCGATGGTCTGGACGTGCCAGCCGAAGGCGGCGAACTTCTCGTCGATGGGCAGCGGGTTCATCACCTCGCGGACGTCGCCGTCGATCTGCAAATGGTTGAAATCCACAAACGCGGTATGGTTGGACAGCCCGTAATGCGCGGCGAACATCGCCGCCTCCCAGACCTGTCCCTCCTGCAATTCGCCGTCGCCGAGTATGGAATACACGCGGTAGCCGCCGTTCCGGCGCTTTCCGGCGAGCGCCATCCCGTTGGCGGCGGAAAAGCCCTGCCCGAGCGAGCCGGTGGACATATCCACGCCGGGCGTGGCGTTCATATCCGGATGCCCCTGAAGAAAGCTGCCGGGCTTGCGGAATCCGGCCAGCGCCGATTCGGGGAAGAAGCCGCGCATCGCCAGCGCCGCGTACAGCGCCGGACATGTGTGCCCCTTGGAGAGCACAAAGCGGTCGCGCGACGGGTTGTGCGGGTCGGCGGGGTCGACGTTGAGCTTATCAAAGTACAGATACGCAATCACGTCCGCAATGGAGAGCGAGCCGCCCGGATGTCCCGAGGCCGCGCCGTAGACCGCTTCGACGGCGAGCATTCGGATTTTTGCCGCCGCCTCCGCCAGCATCAGCTTTTTTTCGTTTGTCATCTTTTCACAAGCATCCCTTTCTCGGTTCTTTATGCGCGCTCAAAGGCCGCGCAGCGCGTCGGTCACGCGCCGGAAATACGCCGGCGGCTCCGCCGTGAAATGCAGGCGCTCGCCGGTGGCCGGGTGGGTGAATTCAATATATTTTGCGTGCAGGCACTGCCCGCTCAGCCCGAACCGCGCCGCGCGGCGCGCATCGGGGCAGTAGACGGGGTCGCCCAGCACGGGGTGCCCGATATAGGCCATATGCACGCGGATCTGGTGCGTGCGGCCGGTTTGGAGGCGGCATTCGACGAGCGAATAGCCGCAGAAGCGCTCGGTGACGGCGTAGTCGGTGACGGCGCGCTTGCCGTTTTTCTCGGTGACGGCCATCCGCTTGCGGTCGGTCGGATGACGGCCGATCGGCGCGTCTACCCTGCCGCGCTCATCGCGCGGGACGCCGACGAGGACGGCGTCATAGCGGCGCTCGAAGCTGTGGACGGCGATCTGCTCGGCCAGCCCGCGGTGGGCGCGGTCGGTTTTGGCGACGATGAGCAGGCCGCTGGTATCCTTATCGATGCGGTGGACGATGCCGGGGCGGATTTTGCCGTTGATGGACGACAGGCCGTCCCCGCAGTGCGCCAGCAGCGCGTTGACGAGCGTGCCGTCGGGGTTGCCGGGCGCGGGGTGGACGACCATCCCCTGCGGCTTGTTGACGACGAGCAGCTCGCCGTCCTCATACACGACGTCCAGCGGGATGTCCTGCGGCTGCGCCTCGATCGGTTCGGGCGCGGGCGGGTCGGCCTCGACGACGTCGCCCGGTTCCAGCCGGCGGTTCTTCGGCGCCGGCCGGCCGTTGACGCGCACGGCGCCGCACTCGATGAGCTTCTGCGCGCCCGCGCGAGAGATGCCGAGCAGCGCGCCGGCGTAAACGTCCAGCCGCGCGCCGGCGTCCGTCTCATGCACCGTCGCCGTCGTCATTTTGGGATTCCTCCGCCTGTTCCTTCAGGCGTTTTTCGACCTTGCCCTCAAAAAACACGATGTACACGCCCAGCAGCACGGCGCCGAAGGTGATGAAGATGTCCGCCACGTTGAACACGGCGAAATCGACGAACGTGAATTCGAAGAAGTCGGTCACGACCTTATTCCCCATCGCGTCTGTGACGAAAAGGCGGTCGATCATATTCCCCGCGCCGCCGCCGATGAGAAAGGCCAGCGCGGTCGTCAGCAGCGGGTGGCGGGACACATATTTGAACAGCAGCACGCCCATCACGACCAGCGCCGCGGCGGACAGCAGCATATACACCCAGCGGTGCCCGGCGAGGATGCCGAACGAGGCGCCGCGGTTCTGCACATGGGTGAACTGCATCAGATGCGGGAGAAACGGGCGCGTCTCCCCCACCGCCATCGTCGCGCGCACAAGCCATTTCGTAAGCTGGTCGGCGACGAGGATGCCGGCGATGATCAGGACAGGCGGGAGATAACGCTTCTGCATCGTTCGCAAAGGGCCTGCCCGTCCTCGTCGTGGACGCAGGCTTCGTCCGCAGCCCAGCAGCGGACGCACTTTTCGCCGGCGGCGGGGCGCACCTCGACCGCCACGCCGGAGGCCGTCTCCGTGAACGCGCCGGCGGGCGCCGGACCGTCGGAGAGGACGGTTTTGCTGACAATCAGGATTTCCGGCAGGCTCGCTTCAAACGCGCGGAAGCGCTTGAACGCCTCGTTCCGCTCGTCGCCGTAAATGGTGACGCAGGCTTCGAGGCTCTTGCCGATGACGCCGGCGGCGCGGGACAGCTCGAGCGCCTTCATCACGTCGTCGCGGCAGGCAAAGAGCGCCTCGTACTGCTCCTCCACAGCCTTGAAATCGTATTCGGGGCGGTATTCGGGCAGGCGGTTGTAGAACACGCTCTCCAGATTTTCGCCCGCAAGGTGGCTCATGCTCGCCCAGACCTCCTCCGCAGTAAAGGAGAGGATCGGCGCCAGCAGGCGGGTGAGCGCGCTGACGGCGAGGTACATCACGGTCTGCGTGCTGCGGCGGCGGGGGTCGTCCTTCCGCTCGCAGTACAGCCGGTCCTTGGTGATGTCGACGTACAGCTTGGACAGTTCGACGGCGCAAAAGCTGAGGACGTCGTGGTACACGTTATGGAAGGTATACTCGTTATACGCGCCCACCGCGTCGCGCACAAGGCCGTTGAGGCGGGAAAGCGCCCATTTGTCGATGTCGGTCAGCGCCTCGGGCGCGACCATATCGCGGTTGGGGTCGAAATCGGTCTCGGGCGTGCCGAGATTGGCCAGCAGAATGCGGAGGGTGTTGCGGATTTTGCGGTAGCTTTCGGAAAGCTGCTTGAAGATCGGCTCGGACACGCGCACGTCGACGCGGTAGTCGCTCGAAGCGACCCAGAGGCGCACCATCTCAGCGCCGTATTTTTTAATCATATCCTCGGGCGCGACGGTGTTGCCGAGCGATTTGTGCATCGCCTTGCCCTCGCCGTCGACCGTCCAGCCGTGGGTGAGCACCGCCTTATAGGGCGAGCCGCCGCGGACGGCGACCGCCTCCAGCAGCGAGGACTGGAACCAGCCGCGGTACTGGTCGGCGCCCTCCAGATACAAATCGGCCGGCCACTTGAGCGACTCCCGCTTGTCCAGCACCGCGAAGTGGGTGCTGCCGGAATCGAACCAGCCGTCGAGCGTATCGGTCTCCTTCGTGAAATGCACGCCGCCGCATTTGGGGCACACATATCCTGCGGGCAACAGCTCGGACGCTTCCTTTTCAAACCACACGTTCGAGCCGCTCTCGGCGAACAGCGAGGCGACGCGTTCAATCGTCTTTTCGTCACAGACGATTTCGCCGCAGTCGGCGCAGTAGAACACGGGGATCGGAAGCCCCCAGTAGCGCTGGCGCGAGATGCACCAGTCGGCGCGCTCCTTGATCATCGAAACCATACGGTCGCCGCCCCACGCGGGCGTCCAGGTCACGTCGGCGCAGACCTTGAGCGCGTCGTCGCGGAAGCGCTCGACGCTGCAGAACCACTGCGGCGTGGCGCGGAAGATGATGGGGTTCTTGCAGCGCCAGCAATGCGGATAGCTGTGCTTGAGCGCCTCGGAGGCCAGCAGCGCGCCGCTCCGGCGCAGGTCGTCGAGAATGGCGGCGTTGGACGATTCGTAATCCATTCCGGCGAATTTACCCGCGTCGGCGGTCTGGCGGCCCTTATCGTCGACCGGCACGAGGATTTCCATGCCGTATTTCATACCCGTATGGTAGTCGTCGACGCCGAAGCCGGGCGCGGTGTGGACGCAGCCGGTGCCGCTGTCCATCGTGACGTAGTCGGCGCAGACGACAAGGCTGTCCCGCTCCAGAAAGGGGTGCGCGGCGGTCATATATTCCAGCTCGCCGCCGGTGAAGTGCGCCAGTTCCTCATACGAATCAACGCCGCCAACCTGCATCGTCTTGGCGCAGAGCGCCGAAGCGGTGATATAGCATGCACCGTCCGCCGCACGGACGAGGACGTAATCCTCGCGCGGGTGGAGGGCGATGGCCATATTCCCCGGCAGGGTCCAGGGCGTGGTCGTCCAGATGACGAAATAGGTACGCGACAGGTCGCAGAGCGGCGCAAGCAGCCCTTTGTCGTCCTTGACGCGGAATTTGACGTAGATGGAAGTGCAGTCGTCGTCCTGATACTCGATTTCGGCCTCCGCCAGCGCGGTCTCGTCCTTCGGGCACCAGTAAACGGGCTTGAGACCCTTATAGATATAGCCCTTGCGGTACATCTCGCCGAACACGCGGACCTCGGTCGCCTCGAACGCGGGGTCCATCGTGAGGTAGGGGTTGTCCCAGTCGCCGACGATCCCGAGGCGCTTGAAGGACTCGCGCTGCACATCGACAAAGCCCGCGGCGAAGTCGCGGCAGGCGTTCCGGAACGCGGGGATCGTCATCCGGCTGCGGTCGAGCTTGTTCTTCTTGATGATGGCGCTCTCGATGGGCATGCCGTGGTTGTCCCAGCCCGGGACGTAGGGCGTGCGGAAGCCCTGCATGCTCTTGGATTTATTGATGAAATCCTTCAGGATTTTGTTCATCGCCGTGCCCATATGGATGTTGCCGTTGGAAAAGGGCGGGCCGTCGTGCAGCACAAAGCTCTCGCGGCCGGCGTTGACGCGCTGCATACCGCCGTAGAGGTCGCCCTCGGCCCACTTCTTCAGCGTTTCCGGCTCCTTGACGGTCAGATTGGCGCGCATGGAGAAGTCGGTCGCGGGCAGGTTGAGCGTATCCTTATAATCTCGCATTCTGTCTCATCCTTGTCTGTCGTGAAATCATGGAAAGTGCCGTGAAAAGACACGGCACGGTTCGGGCGCGGCGGGCCGGAGCCAAAGCGGCGGCGCGCGGCGCGGGCTATGGACTTTATTCTGCCGACGGCTCGTCCGACGCTTCCGCTTCGGCCGGCTTTTCGCGGGTTTTCTCGATCTGCTCGATAAAATCCACGTCCGGGTCGGCCTCCGGCGCCGCTTCGGGCGCGGGCGGCTCTGCAGCCGGCTCGGGCTGCGGCGCGGGCGTACCGGCGCTTACGGCGGGCTGCTCCTCCGGCAGTTCCTCGCTGCGGCGGGCGCTCTCCGACGCGATTTCGTTCTTGATCGTCTCGCGGACGTCGGTGAAAATGCGGCCGACGATCTCGTTCTCGTCGGGCAGCACGATGTCCTCGATCTCGTTGACCGAGAGGCCCTGCAGCTCCTCGATGTGCTGGCGGTAGATGTCGTACAGGTTTTTCTTGAAGTCGATGATGCGGGTGCGGATCTCCCACATTTCGTTCTTCTCCGCCTTGAGCTGCTCGCGGAAGGAGGAAATGATCGCGTCGCAGCGGTCCTTGATCGAGCCGGTGATGACGTCGGCGCGCTCGTTGGCGTCGCGGATGATCTTCTCGCCCAGCTTCTGCGCCTTGAGCAGCGTGCTGCGGATGGCCTCCTCCTCGTCACGGATTTCGTCAAAGTTGGTCACGACGATTTTCAGCTTGCGCTCCAGCTCGTTGTTTTCGCGGTAAAGCTCCGTATATTTATCGATCAGAAACTCAATGTAATCGTCCACCTCGGCGGGGCTGTACCCCTTGAGCGTCTTGGAAAACGCCTTGCTTTTGAGTTCATGCGGTGCGAGCATAGCTATATCCATCGCTTTCGCTGCGCGAAAGCAGCCTCCTTTCGGGATTCAATAAATCAAAGCTGAGCGTATAGGCCGCCCCGAACGGCGCACGCGCCGCCGATGTCCGGCATACGCCGCGTATTCGATACGGACTCCCGCGAAACGGCAAGGGCTGCGCGGGGGCAAAACGATTTTCTGTCCGTCTGTTCTCTGTCCGTCTGTTCTCTGTCCGTCTGTTTTTGTCAATAGACTGAGGGCAGCAAAAGCTGCACCACCATTACAAGCATCACGGTGATGATATAGGTGAAGTCCACAGGGGACGACGCGAAGAATTCTATGCGCGACAAAACGCCCCGCACCGGCATAAGGAACGGCTCGGTCGTCGCATACAGAAAGCTGTAAGCCCTGCTGTCCTCCGCCGCGGAGAAGAACGGGTAAAGCACCCGCAGAACCATCATAAACGTCAGCGCCGTCAGATAAAACGTCACCGTCGCCGCCAAAACAAGCAAAACTGTATTCAAATTCGATCACCACTCATTGCAAACGGCTTAAAAAAGCTCCTTCTGTGCGGGCGCGCCGTCCTCGCGCGCCTGCTGCTCGCCGGAGACCTCCACGTTCTTGGGGGTGATGACGTAGGTCGAGCTGGCCACGCGCTTGATGTTGCCCTCGATGGCGAAGGCGACGCCGCTCATAAAATCGATGATGCGGCGGATGGTCTCCTTGTTCGTCTCCTCCAGATTGAGGACGACGGTCTTGTGCGCGAGCAGATGCTCGGCAATCTGCGTGACGGCCTCGAAGCGGTCGGGCTTGATGACCTTCATCTCCAGCGCGGACGCGGAAAGCACGCCGCCGTTCGAGCGCATATCGCGCGCCGCGGGCTGCGGCTGCGCCTGCACGCTCTCGTTCACGCCGCCCTCGTCCGCGACGTCGTCGTAGCTGTCGTACCCGTCGTTGTAGCCGTCCACATCATATTCATCCTCGCCCTTGAACATATCCTTAAAGCGATTCATAACTCCCATTGCGCAAAACCTCCAAAATTTATATTCATGTTCTTTCGCCGAAAATCGCGCGCCCGACGCGCACCATATTGGAACCGCAGGCGACCGCCTGCTCATAATCGCCGGACATGCCGGCCGACAGAATATCCATAAAGCTATTATCCACTTTTTTGCCGCGGATGTCAATAAATTTTTGATAGATTTTTTGGAAATAGCCTAACTTTTTTGCATTTTCCCCGCATTTCGGCGGCACGGTCATCAATCCCCGCACGCGGATGTGCGGAAAAGCGGCCAGACTGTCCACAAACGCCTCGGTTTCGTCGTAGGGGACGCCGCCCTTCGCCGCCTCGCCCTCGAGGTTGACCTCGACCAGACAGTCCATCGTCCGCCCGAGCGCGGCGCAGCGCTTTTCGATCTCGCGCGCCAGCGGCAGGCTGTCGAGCGACTGAATCATATCCACCTTGTCGGCGATGTATTTGACCTTGTTCGTCTGAAGCTGTCCAATGAAATGCACCTGCACGTTGGCGCGGTCGATGGCGTCGTACTTCTCCAAAAGCTCCTGCACGCGGTTCTCGCCGATGACCCTAACGCCGCAGCGGATGGCCTCGTTGATGCACTCGGGCGGCACGGTCTTGGTCGCGGCGACGAGCGTCACGCCCGGGCCGACGGCGGCGCGGATTGCTTCGATGCGCTGGCGGAGCGCGGTATCCTCGTTCCTCAATTCAGAATCTTCCCTTCATACAGGTCGCGGCCGGACACGACGACCGCATCGTACAGCGAGAGCTGCTTTTTGAGCACGGTGGGGCGCCCGTCGAGCATCGGCATCTCGCAGATATACATTCCCTCGTCCTCGTAAAGCACCTCTGTCTCCTTGAAGCGGACGACGTTGCCGTCGAGCGTGTAGACGCCGGTTTTGCCGTCGACCACGCGCAGCGCCGCGACCGGGATGCGGATGCCCGTGTAGGTCTCGGTCAGCAGCTTTGCCGGCTGGCTGCGCAGGAACGAAAAGCCGGTCGGCAGCTCGTTTGTCGTCAGCACGAGCACGGCGACGTCGCTGTCGGTGCGCGTGACGGTTTTGTAATGCGTAAACTGGACGCGCAGGTCGTTGGCGTACGGGAACGAGACGGTATACGCCGCGCTCGAGCCCTTGCCCTCGGTCAGCGCGGCGGCCTGCCGCTTGTCAAGCGTAAAAGCGACGTACCAGCGCGATTCGGGTGAAATGCGGCCCACGGCGCCGTCATGCGGCGCCGGCTCGCTCTCGGTAAGGGCAAGAAAGCCGTCGATGGTCAGGTCCTCCAGCGCCTCGGGCGTGAAAATGCCCTCGTAGCCGTCGGCGGAGTCGTAGAAGTAGCCGCCGAACGGCGCCTGCACGAACGAGCCGCGGCCGCCCAGAGAGGCTTCCAGCGCGCGGATTTCTTCTTCATAGAGCGCGATCTGCGATGCAAAGCTGCCGGCGGGCAGGTACAGGCTGCGGCGGCGGTTCATCAGCACCAGCAGCTCGGTGTCGCCGCGCTGCGCGGCCGCCGGATCGCCGGCTTCCAGCGAGCGGATGACGTCCAAAATGCCGTCGGAGATCGACGCGTCCAGCCGCGTCAGCTCCGTCGAGCCGGCGGAGGTAAAGCCCTGCGACTGCTCCAAAATATCGATTTTTTCATTCAGCTCGCGGATGCGCTCCTGCACCGACGCGTCGCCCGCCTGGCTGTACACGGCGGCCACGTCCTGCCCGCGCGAGACCTTTTCCCCGTCCTCCGCAATATAGGCGCAGACCCCGCCGGCGGAGGCGTAAATCGCCGACTCCTCCCGAAAAATGTACGCCGTGACGTCGGTCTGCGCCTCGACGTAAGCCTGCATCGCGTTTTCCACCTCGACAAAATCGCCCACGTTGAGCGCAAGCTGCAGCCCGATGTATGCGATGACCAGCAGCCCCGCGACGGCGGAACCGAACTGCTTGAAAAGATTCCGAGCCGTATTCGGCCGCCCCTCGTCCCGGGGGCTGCCGGGCGGCAAAGCGGCTTGTTGTTTCATCCCGGTTCTCCTTTATCTTCTATTATAACATGCGACCGGCGCGCTGTTAAGCGGTTTTTGACAATATTTACAGACGTTTCACAACTCCCGTCCCCGATTTCCAGAAACAGACCGGCGGGGATGCGGGCGAAATAGGTTTCCTGCCGCTTGGCGTAGCGGCGGGAAGCGCGCTTGGCCGCTTCGACGCAGGTCTCCAGCGCCGCCTCGCCGCGCAGGAAGGGGAAAAGCTCCTTGTATCCGATGGCCTGCGAGGCCGTCGGCGTATCGGCCAGCCCGCGCCCGTACAGCGCGCGCACCTCGTCGAGCAGCCCCGAACCGAGCATTTGGTCGAACCGGCGGTCGATGCGGGCGTAAATGACCTCCCGCGGGCCGCCGAGGCGGACGACGAACGGGTCGAAAAGCGGCTCGGCGGACGTCCCCGCGCGGTCCTGCTCGCTTTTCGTGCGGCCGGTCAGCTCGTAAATCTCCAGCGCGCGCACGACGCGCTTGACGTTGTTCGGATGCACGGCGGCGGCGGTTTCGGGGTCCAGCGCCCGCAGGCGCGCCCAAAGCGCCTCGTTGCCCTCGCGGCGGGCGAAAGCAAAATACTTCTCCCGTATTCCGGCGTCGGCGGGCGCGG
>ERZ827458.1439-NODE-1439-length-17153-cov-3.969412_pt1 | contig 17153 bp, 33 predicted proteins | sample MGYA00519706_ERZ827458 | MGnify/ENA primary metagenome ERZ827458 (study PRJEB31778, sample SAMEA3449309) | human gut metagenome | biome: human gut; feature: human-associated habitat; material: faeces | place: United Kingdom | collected 2010/2012 ...
TTACGCAAACGGCGCGGAATCGGGAGGAGATACCGGGGGGGATACCCTGCGCCGCCAGGACTCGCCCAGCGGCGTCAGCTTGTGGGTGACACGGTCATGCATGGCTTCGTGGCTGCGCTTGCTCAGCGAGATCAGATTCCACGGGCACCAGGCATATTCCGGATAATCCTCAGCGGGCCAGACGTGGTGGACGTAGGACGCCTCGACCTTCCGGCCATACCGCAGATTTTCCCGGCATTGATATCCGTCCCGCCGCAGAGCCGCAGCCCGCAGGCGTTTCCAGCGCTGAGTCCTGTACCCGTCCCACATGGTGCCCTCCTTGTGTCGGCCTCGCTTTTTGGCTCCGGGCTATCACCTCCGGGCAAAACAAAAAGCCGGTGCCGACGTCCCCAAATTGGGAATCATCGGCACCGGCTAATCACGTAGCACTGGCCACAGTCAATTTTTACGAGATGGACGGCCTTGCAGTGGCGACACCAAAGCACAAGGTTTTCGGCCCGCGTCTCTGGGATCACTTGCTGGTTAGTTTTCTGTCTGCACACTGGGCAGACAACTAACCCGTCCTTTATGCTTAGTTTACCATGTTCGTTTTGGTTTTTCAACGTTTATCACCGCCTTTTTTTAAATGTGCGTATTATCCGACTATATTTCAAGTTCCTTTAAATAAAAGAATTCCCGGGTGCCTTTTCGATGTACCACGCATAGTTGTAGACCCCAAATTCATTCTGGACCTGGTTCCGCCCGCAGGCGTATGCGTCCTTTGGGATACGGATGTTTCCGCTGGTGGACATCCATTTTTTAGGCGGCGGCAGCTGCCGGGTCAGCGTCCTGCTGGAGGTCCACGGGCGCGATCCCGTTGGGATAATGATCCCGTCCGTGGACTCTTTAGTGTAGTATCTGGCCATGCGGCGGTAACTGTCCGTCGGTCCCAGCAGTAGCGGCTCGTCGTCAACAAAACCCGCCGTCCATAGGTGCTGGATCAATGCGGGCGGAAACTGCCCGTACCGGAGCACCGCATGGAGGTGATACCTCCGGTCTCCGTGTTTGCCCTCGATCAGCGACACCCGGTCAAACGCCTGCCCTCCGTTCCACCGCTGGAGCTTGACCCAAAAGTTTCTCGCCGCCGCCCGCGCATCCCGGAACTTGAGCGGCAGGTGGTCATCGTCAAAGGTCAGCGTGTAGCAACACCCCTCAAAACCAAACAGCGCCAACCGCAGCTCCAGCCGGTCAACCGTGCTGTGACAAACCGCGCTGTCTCTTGGCGGCACCAGGATCTTGTTTTTCTCCCGGCGCTCCCACGGCGTATCATCAGCGGACAGCCTGGGCCTCAGTGCCCGGCACTCCTTGACCAGAGGCCCGGCCCGCTGTCTGGTGCAGTACCACAGGCGCTCACCCATGGCCGCCCTCCAGCTTGTCCAGGGCCTTGTCCACGGCCTCCCAGGTCTGCATATCCGCCTTGGTCAGCCCGGTCAGCAGGCCGCGCAGCAGGGTGGCGTTGACCCCTTGGGCGCCCTCCAGCGACGCAAAGCAGCCTTGCCCATGGGTCTTGCGATACCTGGTCAGTCGGTCCAAAATCTCCCGTTTCCGCTTGGCCCCGGTACCGGTAATGATCTGCGGGCCAACCATAAACTCAATGTTTTTCTCCCTGAGCAGCTCGGTCTCGGCCTCCGCCTTACCCGTCAGTCTCGGGGCGTCAACCTGCACCCGCTCGGGCAAATCCTCCACCGACCAGCTGCAACCCAGGCCCAGCACCAGCACACCACGGGCCAAAGACTCCACCGCAAAATCCCGCAGCTCCCTCAGCTCCTCCATGGTCTGCTTGCCGCACTTGATCACCAGCACGTCCATCCACTACACCCCCCAAAATGCTTCCCGAACCGGTCCTCCCGGCATGTCAAACTCCACCAGGTGGAAACGCCCCCGCGGATGGATGTACACCACTCTCCCGCTCATTGGCCTCTGCTCGCTCCTGATAGCGCCCCGATCTGTGATGACCGGATGCTCGATGGTAACCGGCATCCGGACCACCTTATCTCCCAATTTCATACGGCCACCCCCTTAAAATGGCAGATTCCCGGAGCCATCGTCCGGCAGCTCAATAAAATCTTGCTGGGGCTGATAGGACGGAGCCGGAGCTGCTGTGCTCTGTCCGTCGCCCTCACGCCGGGAGTCGCCCCAGTATACGTTGTCCGCCACAATCTCAGCGCTGGTGCGCTTGATCCCGTTCTTGTCTGTCCAGTCCCGCATCTGGAGCCGCCCCGACACCACAGCCATCCGGCCCTTGGTAAAATACTTGGAGACAAACTCCGCCGTATAGCTCCAGGCCGTCACGTCGATCCAGTCGGTGATCAGCTCCCCGCTGGCCTTGTCCTTGAAATCTCGCTCTACTGCCAGACGGAAGGACGCCACTGGCTTCCCCGTCTGTGTGCGCCTCAGCTCAGGGTCCCGGGCCAGGCGGCCCATGATAACAATATGATTCAGCACTCAAATGCTCCTCTCGTCGTCCAACTCTTTTTCCCAGCCCCGGGGAAACCGGCTCCGCCTGCTGTCTGAGCCGTCAGAGACGTACTCAGGGCAAAAGATGATCTCATAGCTCTCAACAGCCTTTATCCCGTACCTCTGATACTCGCCATAGACCCTATGGACAGCCTCCCAGCCCTCCACTGGCTTAAATTGCAGCTCTCCCGTCTCCGGATCCCGGGCCGTCCAGCTGCATCCTCCGTAATACTTTTGGCAGGTCCAACACGGCTGACTCGTCATCCTCAGTCCTCCCATCCGTACCGCTCCGACCTGCTGACGTAGTACGGCCCCTCGGCCTCCTGCAAGCAGGCCTCAAACCTGGCGATTGCAAACATACCGTCCTTGGTGTCGCCGTCCACCAGCTCGCCCACCTCCTGTGCCACCTGGTTGAGCTCAGTCATAAATCGCTTGCACCGGTCCGGGCCAAACCCAAAGGCCCGATGGAGAGCCAGCACGGCCATGTCCGCCATTTCCTGCCGCACCACCCGCCGGGTCACTCTCAACTCCGTCTCGTGGCGGGCGCGGAGCCTGTCCAGCATCCCGCTCATAATTGTCCGCCCTCCATGTTCAGCGGCGTGCCCACCGTGCCCACGCTGCCGGAGTCGCCCGTGGTTTGAAAAAATTCTCCGGGCAATGGGAACATGTAACGGAACATCAGATAATTGTCGGCGTCCACCAGGTGCTCCGTGTTGTGGTCCCGCCGGAAAGCATCCAGACACAGCTGGGCCGTCGCCAGCGCATCCACACGACCCTCGCCAAAATTCTTCCGGGCTGGTCCGTACTTGTGATAGGACACGGCCACCCTGTTTTTCCGCAGCCGGTCAAACTCATCGCTATACTCAGCCATAGATCCTCCATTCTTCTGCCGCCGCCCGGGCGGCCTTGATCGTCTGAAAATACTGGCGCTGGCTACCGCCGGGATACTCCACCGCCAGACCCACCACCATGGCCACCGGCCATGCTTTTTTAACCCGGGCGGTGCTGGCCTGCACCCGGACCGCGCCCAGCGACCGCTCCAGGCTGATCTCGTCCATGTGCCGCAGGGCCGCCCGCAGCCGGAGCCAGTCGCTCTCGCTGATCAGCGCCCCTGCGGTCATTCTGTCAGCACCGCCTGCGCCCGATCCAGAAGGATCTCCACGTTCTTTTTGCCGATCTCGCCCCGGCTGATATAGAGGCCCTTCCAGTCGGGGCTCTGTGTCAATGGCTCCAGCGACCCGCTGATGTCGATGACTCGGTGCCGCCCATTCCAGACCGCATCCATCAGATACCGGTCAGCCTCTGGGGCGCTATTTACGAAGACCTGAGCCCCGTACAGCGCTTTCCCCGGGTGCATAGCTCGGTTACAGGGCAGTACAGCGTGGCCGCTGCGCACCAGCGCTTCGCCAAGGCCCTGCACCGCATGTCGGCGCCCAATCAAGCCGACCACCGAAAGCGGCATAAGCATACGATGGATGTACCGGAGCGCCGCCTCCGCCACGCAGGACAGCCCCGGGTGCTGCACGCAGTCGATGTCCTCCTCCGCCGTCAGCCAGATGTCCACGTCCCCAGCCTCGCTGTCGATCACATAGCACCCGCAGCGCTCGTCCCGCCGGCTCACCCGCATTACTGGCAGTCCGGCTTTATCCGCCTCCCGCTGGATCAGCCGCAGATATACGCTGTTCTCCGGGCCGATCAGGCCCAAGTATTTTTCACTCATGGTCTACCCTCCATTCTGAGCATCCGCCGTTATACCGCCACACGCATCTGCCGCAGAGCCCAAAGCACCATTTACGCATTTCAGAGCGCTCCTTTCTTTTGCCGTCGCTGCAAGCGCACCCGGTAACAGAGCTTCCCGCAGCGTTCACAGATGGCGTAGTTCGTTCTGTATTTCCCGCCGTGGGCGCTGTGGTGCCTTCGGGTGATTATGATATATGTCTCCTTGTTGAGCTTATGCAGGCCAAACCTGCAAAGTAGTGGCTTACTCATGGTCGGCACCTCCGTCCATCTTGGCCCCGCAGTTGGGGCAAAAGTTGACACAAAGAGGAAGTACCCCGTCGCATTGAGAGCATCTGGCGTAGAACCCCCCGTCGTCAACCCTATGTCCATGCACCACCGGAGCCACGTCGGCGGATGGGATGCTGTAAAAGTCCTCCGCCAAATCGTTATAGGCGTCTGCGTAGATTCCGCTTTCTCCACCAAGCTCTTCAAACGCTTTTTGACATTCTTCCGCTTGCTCACGGATATAAGCGATTGCCGCCTTGCGGCTTATGTATTCAGCCATTGTCAGCCCTTCTTCCTTTCCTGCGTCTCAAAGTAAAACTCAATCGGTTTTTCAGCCTCGATGACATTACCGTAAACCACACCGACCTTGTAGATATAGTTGTCGCGCAGTTTGCGAGGGATCTCCTCGATGTATCGTCTAAAGGTTACAAGCGAGTTCGCTCGCTTGTAATGGTTGCACATCCGGCAGGATGGCATGAGGTTTGCAATGTCATCGGTCCCGGGGTCTTCGATGCCCCGGGCTCTCAGCGGTTGAAAATGGTCTACCTGCATATCTTTGTAGGCGATTTTTCGTCCACAATACGCACAATGCCCATTATATTTTTGATAAACAGCTTCTCGTTTTGATTTGCTAATTGCCATCCTTCGTCACCTCCAATGCTTTCTCCGCCTCCTCGCGGGTCAAGAAAATCGTTTTTCCTATGGAACTTTCCACGCATGGGCAGAACGGGTACGTTTCAATGTCCCACCGTCCCTGTATTGCGAAGTACTTCATGCTCCCAACTCGGTGCTCGAAGATTTCTCCGGCAAACACTCTGTATAATTTATCGCCCACCTTGCACGGCAGCACCTCCACGCGCCCGTCCTTGTCGGCCTCGGCCAGCTCGCGGAGACGGTCGGTGCTGATGTCTCTCACCATATCCTCGTAGGCTTTCAGCCGCTCCCACACCTTCCGCGCTGAGCACGCATCGTTATATGGACACGGAATTTCTTTGCATTGCGCGATGTCGCAAAAATTCCCCTCAAAGGTCAGTCGTTCCATCATTCAACCTCCAATTCTCCCCACTGCTCCGCCATGGCCCGGGCAATACCGGGGAATGTCTTTGCGCGGTTTTTCGCGCGGTCTGTGGTAAACATGCCTCTGTGCTGGGCCCCGTGCTTGTGGCTATAACTACCGCTTGGGCACCAAGTAGCCGTTGGCTCTACAATATTGGTCGGCTCCAACGGCTGGACGCCGCGCTCCCAAAGCAAGGTTTTTTTGCTGAACGGGTGCCCGTATTGATAGGGCTGTATGGCTTGGGTTGGCTCTGGATACTCAAAGACTTTACTCGGCGTCGGATTCTCAATTACAACTTTTTCGCAATCCGCTGCCCAAATAGCTAAAAACAGCGCTTTGCCGCACAAACCCTCATAATACCGCTTGATGTTGAGCTTTCCTCCCCTATACAAGTGCCGCGCTCCGGCGTTACTGGTTTTGGTGCAGGGCGGGAAAGCGATAATCAGATCCCACCGCCCCACCTCATGGGTCCGTCCGTCCATGGTGGTCACTTGCCCCCCCTGTATGGCCGTCAGCGCATCCCCCAGGATGTGCCACTCGGGGTGCCCGCCGCTTGGCTCCTGGATGTCGCAGGAGTAAGCCTCATACCCCAGGCCCCGGAACGCCTTGCAGACTGTTTGCGATTCTTCGCAGGCTATTAAAACTTTCATCGGTTGGCTTCCTCACCCGTCGCAGCACCCGCACGGAGCGCCGCAAAGACAGCCGCCAGGGCTGTCCTGGAATAATTCGTCAAAGGTGATCTGTGCGTCCTCAAGATCCTTGTTTGCCATGAACTCGTTATAGTAGCTCTCCCAAGACCAGTTACGTCCAAGCCCTTTGACGTTAACGTTCGTCGCTTCCGCCCCGTGCTCGATCTCCACCGCCCGGCGGAACAGATCCGGATATTTCTCCCACAGGGCCTGTATTTCCTTCTTTTTCATGGATGGACAGAAGAAACAGGAGCTTTTCCCGGGCCTGGGCAGTCCGGCCCGCTCAATTACGCGCACGCACTCATCCCGGGTCCAGCCCCACACATAGAGGGGATAGTGGTTCTCATACTTTTTGTTCGCCTCGTCCGCCGGAGCTGCGTGCTGGACGCGCCGGGTCTCACCGGCATCGTATCCGATAAACTTGTGGACTCTCTTCCCGCTGGCCCACACGTCCTTGCATGGCTGGTAGTTGTTGCAGAATTTTTCCTGCGTGCCGATCTTGTGCTTTAACGAGCATCGCTTAAACCCATAGGCGATGGAGGGCAGCGTTCCGCTGTTTAGGCACTCCTGTTCCAGCGTCAGCCGATTCCCGTTCTTATCGTGGTACTCCACGGAGACGATCTTCGGGAGTCCATGTCTCTCCAGCCAGCTGTTAAAGGTCTCGATAAACGCATAGGTGTGGGGCTGCTCTCCGCCCGTGTCCGCAAACAGGATCAGGTCAATGGGTATCTTGTGCAGATACATTCCGATGATCATGGCGGTGCTGTTGGTGCCGCCGCCGAAAGATACGATGTTCATGCCTTACCTCCCCATACTCCCATACAAATTTATCTGGCTTAATGCGGGAGCAAGCATCTTTTCTCTCGCTGCCTCGTGGAAACTCTTGTCCACCTCGAACCCGTAGGCGTTCCGCCCTAATTCGTAGGCAGCCCGAAGGGTTGAGCCGCTGCCAGCACAGGGGTCAATGACCACATCCCCCGGATCAGTGAAAACCTCAATCAACCGTTTCAGAACTCCGACTGGTTTTTGGGTGGGATGGATTTTGGGATATTCCTTCCGATTGTCCCTCTCCCAAGGGAACCAGTTGAAAACCATGTGTTTGTTCCCGTCAGGGCCGATGTTTCGGAACTTGGGAAGTTTATCCCGATACAGCACCACCGCAAATTCTGTGGCACCAACAATCTTCATGTTGGCTTTTAACACCTGTGCGGAATAGTTCTTGCAGAAAAATAGCGGATAGCTTTTTGCAAATCCGTACCTCTTTCCGTACTCAATCACGGTCTGTATCTGCTCAAAGGCACAGAACACGATCATGGCCGGGGCCTGTCCCTTTTCTTTCGGCTCCTTCCGGAGAAGACGGTTGCAAAAGTGCATATACTCTGCAATCTTAAAGCTTCCATCGGTGTGGAAAAAGCTCTGCTTCGCCAGCTTACTTTCCCCGTTCTTGTTGTCGCCGCCCTGATACCACATGGGATTGCTGGCATAGGCATCCGCTCCAATGTTATACGGGATATCCGCGATCACAAGCTGAGCTTTTGGGATATCATAGCGCTTGAAATTCTGAAAGTTGTCGTGGTAAAGCTCACATTTAATCATCGCCCCGTACTCCCAAACCCACCGTCGCCCCGGTCTCCGCCCTGGATCTCCTCCGTCAGCTCCAGGTTGACGTACAGCACCGGCAGCACCACCAGCTGGGTGATCTTGTCGCCCCGGGTAAACTGCTTGGCCTCGGTGCCGTGGTTGTACAGTTTGACTGTAATGGTCCCGGTGTAGCCCTCGTCAATGACGCCCTCGGACACGATCCCGTCCTTGGTGTTAAGTCCGCTTTTGCTCTTGAGCATCCCCACCGTCCCGGGCGGCAGCTGGATATGCACCCCGGTGTCGATCACCGTACTGTCTCCGGCCCGGACGTAGGTGTCCACCGGCGTGCGCAAGTCCAGCCCAGCGTCGGTGTCGTGGGCCCGCTGGGGCAGGTAGGCCCCGTCGTCCAGGCGGACACGCAGATCCTCCGGCCGGGCCTGCTGCAACACGAACTCCTCAAAGATCTCCAGCCTGCGCCGCAGCAACTCGTTTTCCTCCTCCAGCATCGCCCGCTTGCTGCGGCTCTCCATGCTCCGCAGAGCATTTACAATCTCACAATTTGTCATGCTCGTCCTCCTCAAAATGGCACCCCGTCCTTGCCCTCATCAGTGTCGTCAAAGGGCAGCGGGACGCTCCCCGGGATGTCGTAAAATGCCGTCTGCACCGGCTTGTCCGGGATAGGCTTGGCCGCCTGGGCCAGGGACTCCCGGAATCTCTGGTGGGCTCCGTCAAAGGCCAGATAGTCCACTCCTCCGGCCTCGCCCTCCTTGTTTTTGGCGATTTGCAGGCACCGCCGCGCCCTCGTGTTTCCAGGCTCCTCCAGATACAGCAGCAGGATCCCGTCGGCGTCCTGCTCCAGCTGTCCCGACTGCCGCAGAGAGTGCATCCCAGGGGACTTGACCTTGCCTTGTCCGGTCTGGGGCCTCGCCAGCTGGGACAGCGCAATCACCGTCACCCCCGTGGTCTGAGCCAGAGTGTGCAGGTCCTTGGATATCTGCGTCACCTGCTCAACGTCCGACCGCCGCCGGTCCTCCGGCGCCACCAGTTGGAGGTAGTCGATGTAGATGATCTCGTACCGGCCCGCCGCTGTCATGGCCTGGATGTCCAGCACCGACAGGCCGCCCGCTTGGATGATATCCAGCTTGCGCCCCACCATACTGGAGGATCTGGCCTCGCATGCCTCCCAATCCTCCGGCTCCATCTTGTGGCGCTTGATCCTGCCAAAGTCCACCCCGGCAGCAGCGGACACCGCACGGTCCACGATCTTTTCCGGCTTGGTCTCCAGGCTAAAATAACCCACCCGGTGTTTTTGCGCCTGCGTCCATGCCATTTGCAGGGACAGGGCCGTCTTGCCTGTGGATGGCTCTCCGCCCAAAATGATAAAATCCCCAAACTCCGACATCATGGCCCCGTCCACCTTGGGAAGGCCCCAGGGGATATGTACCGCCTCGGTCCGCTGGCGCTCGTAAAAATCCAGCAGCCCCTGCTCCATGGACACCACCCGCACGCTGGGCCGCCCTCCGGCGATCCGGTTGGCCTGAGCCAGCAGGCTCTGGGCCTCCGCCGCGTCCACGCAGCCCACCAGGGAGGCCCCCAGGTCCTTGAGCTTGGCCAGCTTTGACTGCTCCACCGTCAGGGTGATGTACTCCCGCACATTGGCCGCCGTGGGTGTCAGATCCATCAGGTCAAGCAGCAGCTTTTGATACTCCGGCCCCAGCAGGTGGCCGACGGTCACAGCATCAATGGGCTTCCCGGCCTGGAACAGCTTGCGGCAGGCGTCAAATACCGCCCGGTTGGGGCCGGTAAAATCCTCTGCCTGCACCCCCTGCATCACCAGGCCCGCCGTGTGCGCCCCGTCGATGAGCATGGAGCCCAGCACGCCCACCTGGGCCTCATAGTATCGGCTCGGTGTCTGGCTCATAGGTCATACACCCCCGGACCCTGCACCAGCTCCAGCCGTTCCGGCTCCGCCGGGGCAGGCCGTCCGCCAGCCTTCAGCGGAAAAATGCCTTTCCAGCTGTTTCCGATGCTCTGTTTCAGCAACTCGATCTTCCGGTCCCGGTTTCCGCCGCTCAGCTTGTCCAGCGTCTCCAGCTGGATGGCCAGCGCCCGTTTGGAGTTGATGGCCCGCAGTTTCTCCCGGGTCCCGATAAACTCCACCAGCATGAGGGCCAGTTCCCGATCATCCCCAACGTAAGACTTGAGCATGGGCTTGGCGTCCTCCGCAAGATCGTACTTGCTTTTGCGCTCCGTCCGCGCCCCCCGCTGGGGGGTAAGGGGGGGATTTATTTCTTTATTCTTTTCTTCTTTATTATTTAGTGCCTGATTTCCCGTCGACGGTTTAACCGTTGACGGTTGAGCCGTTGACGGTTTTTCATACAACGGTTCTTTTTTTGCCTTTCCGGCTGGGGCTTCCTCCTGCAAAACGTAGGTGCAGGAGGCGAATTTCCCGTGCTCACCGTGCCGCTGCTCCCGCAGGAGATAACCGGCGTCGATCAGCTCCCGCAGGATCCGGTTGACCTTCTGCCGGCCGCACCCGGCCTTGTTGGCCAATCCCGTCTCGCTATATGACCAGTTGTCCGGCAGGCTTGCCATCATCACCAGCAGGCCCCTGGCCTCCAGGGATAGACGGGCATCCTGGGCCGCCGACCTGTACAGCACCACAAACCCTTTGCGCGGCCCTGTGCGGATCGTCCGCTCCTCGCTCATACCCAGCCCTCCATGACCTGGATGGTCAGTCCGCCGTCCTGCCCGACCGTAGCCAGCGCAACCGCCCCGCAGGTCAGCCAGACCCGGAAAATGCGGTTGCCCAGGCGCTCCACCTGCCACACTTCCCCCGGCCCAAACCGGTCCAGGATATCGTCCGTGACGCTCTCCGCCGCGGGCAGCGTCATTGTCTTAGTCTTGCACAAAATAGATCCCTCCCACACCGCAGGAGCCATCTGCCCCAGCAGCTATAAAGTCGTTTAGATTGCCGCCAGTGCCAGCGCCGCCATCAGGGCGTCCCAGAAGCATTTGCCCAAAATCACCAGACCGATCATGGCCGCCAGATAGGCCAGCCCAACCCGGCGCTCTCTCCGCATCTGCTGCCGTGTCCTCTTTCGTCTGTCTGTCATTTTTCCTCCACCAACTTTCCGTTTTCTGCTTTGATATAATAATCTATTTCGATTGAAAACTCAGACGGTAAACGAGAAAGGTATACTTCTTTCATTTCATATTCACCGTCCGCTTTGCTCCAAACGCTTACTTCTTCTAATAAAAGTTCTCTTGTTTCGGTACTGTCAGAATATTTTATAACTTTTCCATAGTATGTATTTCCGGTCACATAGTCACGAACAACAATCCACGGCTGACGGTCAAACATATAGTCCAACACCGTGCTATTGTCAGCTCTGTGTGACAGATTAAGAAAATTAGCAAATCGGAATAGTAGGTTCTGATCCCAGACAAATACCGCGATAAATGTAAGAATTATTGCAGCAATTGTGGCCGATATGATTCCTGCAAAAGAAAGTCTTCCGTTATTCCCTGATAAGATTTGAGTTACTTCAACCAGTTGAAACTCAATGTATGGAAAGAAATTAACGAGTTGAAGCAAAAAATTTCCAACTATAAAGGAAAATATTGATGCAATAAATACATAGGAGACACTAAGCAAAGCTGCAAGTGGCTTCTTGCCAGTTAAATAGCAAAACATACTATACGCAATGACACCGGGAATAACGAAAAGAATAAAACGCTCAACAAAGTCAAATACTGTCATGTTTTTACCCTCACAATGTCTCTCACTATGCCGCCGCCTCCAGCGCCGCCAGCAGGGCATCCCAGAAGCATTTGCCCAAGATCACCAGCCCGATCATGGCCGCCAGATAAGCAAGCCCCACCCGGCGCTCTCTCCGCAGCTCCTGCCGTGTCCTCTCTCGTCTGTCCATAAGTCCGCCTCCTCACATTGCCCAGCTGGCCGCCACGGCCCCCAGCAGAGCCGTCAGCGACATAGCCAGACACCCGGTCAAAAATCCGTGCCGCCAGCTGTCGCCCCGGTCGGCCAGGATGCTCAGCACCCCAAAGGTGATGCCCGCCGCGCTGAACATGGCAGCGCCCGCGATACATAGATCCCGCATGGTCAGCACCTCACGATCTGGACGATCTCGTCCCCGGAAAACCGCAGCACCTTGTCCAGCGCCCGGATGTCGTCGCAGGTCCACGCCCCGTTGCGGAGTTTGTAAGAAAACGTCGTGGGGTAGATACCGCAGGCCACGGCCAGATCCGACTGGGTCTTGATGTCCCGCTGGGCCTGCTTGGCCTTGATGATCGTGCGGATCGTCTTGCAGCGCTCCGCCTGCGCATCCCGAACCAGTTTAACTTTCGGCATTTTGCTCGTCCTCCCTCAGCAGCTCGTCCACGGTCACGCCGTAGAGCTTGGCAATTTTCGGCAGCTGTGCGCTGCGGGGCTGGGTCTTGCCGCTCTCCCAGTAGGACACGGAGGCCTGATTGACCCCCAGCGCCTTGGCTACCTCAGTCTGGTTCAGCCCGGCCTTTTCCCGGGCGACAGAAAAACTCATATTTCAGCCTCCTTTTCCTCATAGGTATGAGTTTTTATTATTGACAAACCACAGGGGCGCTTGTATTATGAGATTGTGTTATTTTGCGCCCGTAATATGCTAAGCATATCTCAGGTTTACGAGATAATAATACTTCATAATTACGAGGTTGTCAATGTGTTTATCTCATAATTCTTAGGTTTTTCGTTTTAGCTAAAAAAATGAGGTTGCTTTTATGTTTTTTGACCAATACTCGGGCCTCTGCAAGGCAGTGGGGAAAACGCCCAATGGCGTTGCAAAAGAGTTGGGGCTGCCGTCCTCGTCTGTCACCCAATGGCGGCAGGGCGGGACACCACGGCCTAAAACGTTGCAAAAGATTGCAGATCATTTCGCTGTCTCTGTCGAATATCTTTTGACTGGGGCCGGACCGGGAGACATAAAAAAAGAGCGCCCCGCCGAAAACGGCGAAGCGCTCGCAAAGGAATTGCCGGAGGATCTCCAACAGCTGTTGTCTATTTGTCGTCAGAACCCTGCCCTTGCATCTGCTCTGCTATCTGTCGCGCAGCAGATCGAAAAAGGTCAAGCTGGGCCGGGGTCAGGCGGGAAAGAATAAGGATCAACTCTGTCTCTGTGTCCATGCCACAGCCTCCCTTGTCATGGTATGTTCTATAATAGAACACTTGTTTCAGTTTGTCAAGTACAGATAGTGTCAATTTTTGAGACAGAATGGAGAGATAGCGTTATGAAAAAGAATTGGAAAGCGATTTTTGCCGGATGTGCCCTCGCCGCGTCCCTCACCGGCGCGGCTCTGGCCGCCGGATCCGCCCGCACAGAGACCTTGTATTTTAATGGGATCTCGCTCAAGGTAGACGGGGAGCTTGTCCAGATCACCGACTCCACCGGAGCGCCCACAGAGCCTTTTATTATCAACGGCACCACTTATTTGCCCGTGGCCAGTGTGGCCAAACTTGTGGGCTATACGGTCCAATGGGACGGCGCCACCCAGACTGTCAGCCTGACGGCTCCGGAGGCTCCCGCCGCCGCAAAGCAGACCTATATCACTCGTACCGGATTCAAATATCACAATGACCCCCATTGTAACGGTGGCACCTATTGGCCCGTCCCTCTGGATACTGCCATCGGCATGGGCCTGACCCCTTGCTCTAAGTGTATCGGCTAAGCTCCGCCAGTTTGCGGAGCAGGAGGACCCCATGAAAATACCCAAGGCAAAAAAGCTCCCCTCCGGGAGCTGGAACATATACATGATGGTGGCAGGGGAGAGGATCTCCATCACCGCCCCCACCAAAAAAGAGGCGGAGCAGCAGGCCGCAGCCGTCAAGGCCGGGGCCAAGATAGAGCACGCGCCGGAGCGCATGACGCTAAACCAGGCCATCAAGGAGTATATCACCAGCAAGGCCGCTGTCCTGTCTCCCGCCACTATACGGGGCTACCGCACCACCCAAAAGCACCGCTTTGCCCAGCTTATGCAGTGCGACGTCCACCAAATCACCAAAGCCCACGTTCAGCGGGCCGTCAATCAGGAGGCCCAGCTGGTCTCTGCCAAGACCGTGGCCAATGCCTACGGCCTGATCCGCCCCGTGCTCAAGGAGTGCGGAATCGATGTTTTTGGCGTCCGCTTGCCCCAGGTGGTCAAGCCGGTCAAGCAGTACCTCCAGCCGGAGGACATCGGCAAGCTGATCCAGGCCATAGAGGGGGACAGCTGCGAGGTGCCAATTCTCCTGGCCGTCTGGCTGGGGATGCGCCGCTCGGAGATCCTGGGCCTTTGCTGGGACTGCGTGGACCTGGACCGCAGCTTGATCCATGTCCGCCGCACCGTGGTCCCGGACGAGGATAACCACTGGGTACTCAAAGAGGTGGCAAAAAATACATACAGTCAGCGCACAGTGGATTGTCCCGACTATATCATGGACAAGATCCGGGCCCTGCCCCGCCGGAAAGACGGGCGGCTTTTTGGCGTCAATCCGGAGACCGTCCGCAAGCACGTCCACCGGGCCTGTCAGCGGGCCGGGATCACCGATACCACCGTCCACGGCCTGCGTCACACCAATGCGGCCGTGATGAAAACCCTGGGCGTGGATGACCGGCACGCAATGGAGCGCGGCGGCTGGGCCTGTGAGTCCACCTACCGCCAGACTTACTCCTATGTGTTTGACAGCCAAAAATCCGCAGCAGATACCGCCATCAATAGCTTTTTCTCCACAAAAATTACGGATGAAATTACGGATGAAAAATAAACGCCCCTACTCCCACAACGGGTTTAGAGACTTTTTTGGAGAGTTCGAATCCCTCCTTCTGCGCCAAAAGGTAAAACCCAGCAGTTTCAATAACTGCTGGGTTTTTCTTACTCTCCCAAGGCTTTCGGGCGTTCGCCTATCTTGTCTTGCTTTCTCTTTTCTTGCTAAGATTTTGTGTTTTTTGCAAAAGAATTACGGATAAAATTACGGATGAAATGCGACCAATTTGCGACCGATGCTCCCGCCCCAAAAAATTTTGCATTTATTTTATATTTTCCTCTTGACTTTACGCCATTATTAGCGTATAATAAGCATGTAAACAAGAGAGGGGTACGGCCCAAGGAGGACATGGAAATGTTGATGAACGCCGAAATGATTAAGAACATTAAGCAGACCGCAGAAGACATGGATCTGAGATATGATTATGACTATATTGGCGTCCGGGTGCAGGAAGTCCCCTTTGAGCTTGGCTCTATCGATCACAACTCCCACGTTTGGGACGACGGCGATGATACCGGCGTAGAACTTGATGGTATCTGTGCTTGCACGCTGGACCGTCTTGGTGCCAACAATTACTTTGAAGATCACGTCGCTATCATCTGCGGCAACGATGTGGAGTATGGAGAGGACGACGGCGAGATCATCATCCGGGACGCCGAAGTCGTCAAGGTTATCTGCTAAAGGAGGCCCACAATGCGCAAGAAATACGCAGATTGTCAGCGGGAGGACGGAGACTGCACCCTCTGCTCTCTGGTCAACTATGGCAGAGACTGCCGTAACCGTCCGATCACAAAGTTGGAGTGGTCCCGCCGCATGGCGGGCATGACCCAGGCGCAGCTCGCCGAAAAGTCCGGCGTCTATATCCGGCAGATCCAGCGTGTAGAGCTGGGCGAGGCAGAGGCCGGAAACCTGACGGCCAAAAACCTCCTGTCCATCGCCGACGCCCTGGGCGTGGATGCCCGGGACCTGATATGATCCGGCGGCCTGTTAGCTTGGGCTGACAAAAAAGAGGACACACCGTAGCGGTGTGCCCTCTCTTTTTACTCCATCAGCGCCCTTCTCGTGGCCGGTCCACAGCTGCCGTCGGGCACCAGCCCTGCGCTCACCTGATAGGCCATCAGGGCCTCCTTGGTCCCCGGGCCAAAGCTGCCATCCAGGTTGCAGGCAAAGCCCCGGTCATTGAGCTCCCACTGGAGCCACCGCACGCCCTCGCCCCGGTTGCCCTTGGCCAGCGTCTTGGTGGGGGCGGTGTAGGGGTTGCCGCCGAAGGTCAGCACCGTGCAGATCCGCCGGTTGCCCGCCGTGCATACGGGGGCCTTGCCCCCCGCCCGCAGGATGGTGCTGCCGCCCCCATCCAGCTTGATGGCCTCCCGCAGCCCCAGGGCCGCCAGCTTTTTGGCCCCCTCGCCGCTGGAGATCAGGTTGCCGGTCGTAGTCCTGAGCGCCACCACCGTGACGCGGCTCCTGTCCTGGCCGTACCCGGCAAAGATGTGCCAGGTGGCGTACAGGCTGGACGCCTCCCATCCCTGGGCCTTTGCCGTGGCCCAGCTCACCGCCTTGCCCTGCCGCAGAACGGGCACTCCCGCGATGGCATAGGCGCAGCCCTCCGGAGGCGCGCTCACCTCTCCCATGTCTGCCAGGTTGCCCCGGACAAACAGGGTGGTCTCCGTCCGCCCCGGCTCCGCGTAGACCAGCTTGCCGCCGGACACCTTGCCCCGCTGGGCGCAGTAGTGGTTGACCCACTTGTTGTCCGTCTCCATGGTTGCCACCGTGTGGCCTACAGGCAGCGTAAACTTGTCCCGGCCCTCGTTGTAATTGCCAAAAAAACCGGCGTTGCAGTAGTTGCCGCTGTACGCCGTCTTCTTGGCCTTGTCCACCAGCCGGACCCCAAAGTCCTTGACCGGCACCTCCACAATGTGGGTGTTTCCCCTCTTGGTGTACTTCATACGCTGCCGCTCCTCCTTCTTCTCCTTCAGCCCAAACACCTCCACCAGCGCTGCAAGCAGGCCGTCCGCCACCTGCTCTGCAAAGTACGGCCCCAGAATCACCGGAACATCGGTGCTGGAATCCATGAACCCGCATTCGATCAGGATGGCAGGCATTTTCGTCCGCCGGAGCACGTACAGGCCGCGTTCCATCATGGGGGCGGCCCGGTTGCCCACCAGCCCCGTCCGGCTCACCACGGCCCCGTAGGCGGCCCGCTGGAGGGCCTTACTCTTGGCCTGACAGTCGGGGGCCGTGTAGACCACGCAGCCCCCGCCGCTGCCGCCGCGAATTCCCGCGTTGTGGTGGATGGACAGGTAAACGTCTGCGGGCCAGCCGTTGGCCGCCGCCACCCGGTCCCCCAGGTCGATCAGCTTGTCCCCGGTCCTGTCGTCCACCCGGAGGATTTGGCAGTCATACCCCGCCAGCAGCTCCTCCAGCTTGTCCGCCACCCGGCGGTTGAGCTCCCACTCCCGGGTCTCGTTGGGGTCCAGGGCGGCTAAGCACCGCCGCCCCGGAGTCCCCTTGTAGTGGCCCGCATCAATGG
>ERZ827458.1458-NODE-1458-length-16818-cov-9.542743_pt1 | contig 16818 bp, 15 predicted proteins | sample MGYA00519706_ERZ827458 | MGnify/ENA primary metagenome ERZ827458 (study PRJEB31778, sample SAMEA3449309) | human gut metagenome | biome: human gut; feature: human-associated habitat; material: faeces | place: United Kingdom | collected 2010/2012 ...
ACCGCCGTAGGCGGTTAGCGACCGGCAGCCGTCAACCGAAACGAGGATTTGGCACAGCAGTGCCAAAGACGATGATTGAGGTTGCGGATCACTGCCCCTGCTGCTTAACGGGTGGTGTCAACGACGATCTCGCCGTCGATGATCTTCTGGGCCAGCGCATCCACTTCGGCCTTCAGTTCGTCGGAGACCTGCTGGGGCATGGAGTCGTCGCCGTAACCAATGCCCACCAGACCAGTGGACAGATCGGCGTCCCAGATCTCGCCGCCGTTGAACACGCCTTCTTCAATGTACTGCGCCACCGCCTGATAGACGCTCTCGCCTACGTGCTTGAGCATGGAACAAACCACCACGTCGGGGTTCTCGCTCTTCTGATCCTTGTCCACGCCGATGGCGTAGAAGCCCTTCTCCTGAGCGGCTTCAAACACGCCCAGACCGGTCTTGTCGGCCACCTGGAAGATCACGTCCGCGCCCTTGCTGTTCAGGGCCAACGCGCTTTCCTTTCCCTTGGCGGGGTCTTCGTAATCGTTGGTGTAGATGGGATCCAGCACTTCGCCATCAGGATTGGCGTACAGCGCGCCCTGCTTGTAGCCCACGATAAAGTTGTTGATGGTATCGCTGTCCTCGCCGCCGATCACGCCTACCTTGCCGGTCTTGGAGAGCTTCATGGCGATGTAGCCCACCAGGAAGCTGCCCTGATTTTCCTTGTAGGTGATGGCCAGCAGGTTGTCATGGCCGGTCATGCCGTTGTCCACAAAGATGAACTTGGTGTCGGGCATTTCCGGAGCCACCACATCCAGACCGTCCCAGAACTCCCAGCCCACGGCCACAACGACGTCGTTCTGCTCCGCAGCCTCCACCAGCGCGGGTTCGTAGGCGCTGGCATCGTTCTTGCACTCCACCACGCTGCCGACCACGCCGTAATCCGCCGCCAGCTTCTGTAGGCCGTCATTGGCGCTGTCGTAGAAGCCCTGATCGCCCAGACTTCCCGCCACGCAGATGCCGACCTTCAAAGCGTCGGTCTTTTCACTTTCGGCGGAAGCGCCCAGTACCGCCAGCGTCGCCACCATGGTAATGCACAGAATCAGCGAAAGAATCTTTTTCATCGGATTTACACCCTTTCTGTCCGTTTCCCCGTTTTTTGCCGGAGAGGTTATGACTCATTATACAACATCCCGCCGGATTTTCACAAGTCCCCAAGTGACGGAAATCGGGCCGTTTTCTTTTCCCGTTTTTTTCACGTTTTCCTCAAGAGCCTGCCCGAAATTCCCGTGTTTCACTCCCGCTCGTTTTTCCGTTTTTCCATCCGTTCCCGGTCTCTTTTCAAAACGGGAGCCAGATATTGGCCGGTGTAGCTCTTTTGGCAGCGGGCGACTTTCTCCGGCGTGCCGGTGGCTACGATCTTTCCGCCGCCGTCGCCGCCCTCAGGGCCCAAATCAATCAGATAATCCGCCGTTTTGATCACGTCCAGATTGTGCTCGATCACCAGTACGCTGTTGCCCGCAGCCACCAGCCGCTGCAGAACGCCGATGAGCCGTTCCACATCCGCCACGTGCAGGCCGGTGGTGGGCTCGTCCAGCAGGTACAGAGTGCGGCCGGTGTCCCGGCGGCTCAGCTCGGTGGCCAGCTTGATGCGCTGGGCCTCGCCGCCGGACAGCTGGGTGCTGGGCTGGCCCAGCTTGATGTAGTTCAGGCCCACATCGTAGAGGGTCTGCAGCTTGCGGCGGATGGGCTCGTGGGCGTCGAAGAACTCCAGCGCCTCCTCCACCGTCATCTCCAGCACCTCGTGGATATTTTTGCCCTTGTAGCGCACGTCCAGCGTTTCCCGGTTGTAGCGCGCGCCCTTGCAAACGTCGCAGGGCACGTAAATATCCGGCAGAAAGTGCATTTCGATCTTCAAAAGGCCGTCGCCGGAACAGGCCTCGCAGCGCCCGCCCTTCACATTGAAGGAAAAACGGTTCTCCCTGTAGCCCCGGGCCTTGGCTTCGGGGGTCATGGCGAAAATTTTCCGGATGAGGTCGAATACGCCGGTGTAGGTGGCCGGGTTGGAACGGGGGGTGCGGCCGATGGGGCTCTGGTCGATGCAGATGATCTTGTCCAGCTGCTCCACGCCCTCCATGGCGTCGAATTTGCCTGGATAGGTCTTAGCCCGGTTCAGCACCTTGGCCAAATGCTTATAGAGAATCTCGTTGACCAGACTGGATTTGCCCGAGCCGCTGACGCCGGTGACGCAGCAGAATACGCCCAGCGGGAAGGAAACGTCGATCTTCTTCAGGTTGTTCTCCCGCGCGCCCCGGACGGTAAGCCAGCCCTTCGGCTCCCGGCGCTTTTCGGGCAGGGGGATAAATCGTTTCCCGCTTAAATATTGCCCCGTCAGAGACTTGGGATTGTCCAGAATGTCCTGTACCGTGCCCTCCGCCACGATCTCGCCGCCGTGAACGCCCGCGCCGGGGCCCACATCGACGATCCAGTCGGCGGCGTACATGGTATCCTCGTCGTGCTCTACCACGATCAGGGTGTTGCCCAGATCCCGCATCCGCTTGAGGGTGCTGAGCAGCTTGTCGTTATCCCGCTGGTGCAGGCCGATGGAGGGCTCGTCCAGAATGTACAATACGCCCATCAGGCTGGAGCCGATCTGGGTGGCCAGCCGGATCCGCTGGGCCTCGCCGCCGGACAGGGTGGCCGCCGCCCGGGACAGGGTCAGGTAGCTCAGACCCACGCTGTCCAGAAAGCCCAGCCGCGCGTCGATCTCCTTCAAAATCTGGGCGGCGATCATGCGTTCCTTTTCCGTCAGTTCCAGCGAGCGGAAAAACGCCCGCGCCTTGGTAACGCTCAGTTCGCATACCTTGGAAATGTTCAGCCCGCCCACCGTGACGGCCAGCACTTCCGGGCGAAGGCGCTGCCCGTGACAGGCCCGGCATTCGTCCTCCACCATGTATTCTTCGTAGCCCGCTTTCATCGCATCGCTGGTGGTTTCCCGGTAGCGGCGTTCCAGCGTGGGAATCACGCCCTCGAAGGCAGTGTTGTACCGGCCCGCGCCGTTGGCGCCCTCGTATTCGATGGTGATCTTGTCCGGCGAGCCGTAGAGAATCACGTCCATCACGTCCTTGGGCAGATCACGAACCGGCGTGTCCAGACTGAAATGGTATTTTCTGGCCAGCGCTTCAAAGTAGGTGTGGGCCATGCTGCCCCGATCCTGCACGTTCCACGCCATGGCCTGCAGCGCGCCCTGATGGAAGCTCAGCGTCTGGTCGGGGATAATGCTCTCCAGCGTGATATGCATCACCGTGCCCAGACCGCTGCACTGGGGGCACGCGCCGAAGGGGCTGTTGAAGCTGAACATCCGGGGAGCCAGTTCTTCGATAGATACGCCGCAGTCCGGGCAGGCGTAGTTCTGGGAAAACAGCATCGTCCCCTTGTCGAACAGGTCTACCAGCACCAGCCCCTCCGCCTCCCTGGCGGCGGTTTCCAGACTGTCCGCCAGCCGGGTGCGGAACTCGTCGGAGTTGCGGACGATCAGCCGGTCGATGACGATCTCAATGCTATGCTTCTTCTTTTTATCCAGCGCGGGCAGGTCGTCCAGCTCGTACAGCTCGCCGTCGATCTTCACGCGGACGTAGCCGTGCTTCTGGGCCGCTTCCAGCATTTTGGCATGCTCGCCCTTGCGCTCCCGCACCACGGGGGCCAGCACCTGCATTTTCTGGCCCTCGGGCAGGGTCATCACCTGATCCACCATCTGGTCGATGGTCTGCTGCTTGATCTCCCGACCGCACTTGGGGCAGTGGGGAATACCGATGCGGGCGTACAGAAGGCGCAGGTAGTCGTAAATCTCCGTCACCGTGCCCACGGTGGAGCGTGGGTTGCGGGCCGTGGTTTTCTGGTCGATGGAAATGGCCGGGGACAGGCCGTCGATGGAGTCGATATCCGGCTTTTCCATCTGGCCCAGAAACATCCGGGCGTAGGAGCTCAGGCTTTCCACATAGCGCCGCTGGCCCTCGGCGTAAATGGTGTCGAAGGCAAGACTGGTCTTGCCCGAGCCGCTCAGGCCGGTGAACACCACCAGCTTGTTGCGGGGGATCTCCAGCGTCACATTTTTCAGGTTATGCTCTCGGGCTCCCCGCACAATCAGTTTATCCTGCAAAATAGCCACCTCGTCTGTTCCTTCGGAATCCTGTTTCAAACGCGAAAGAATGTTCGCATCAGGTATTCTACCATAGGGTTTTTGATCCCGCAAGAAGTTTCCGGTTTTCAAGGGATGGTTTTTTCTGCTATAATGAACGCCCGGGCTTCCCTTTTCTCCGGGAGCCCCGATTCCCCTGCACAGAAAGGAAGCAGCGCCATGCGAGACCGTTCCGTAGACCTCCAGCGAGGCATTCTGGTCGTCCTGATGCTCTACGCCCACCTTCTTCAGTTTTTCGGCGACCTCCAGCGGTTTCCGTCGATTCATTTCTGGGTGATGGGAATCAGCCTGCTGGCCTTTCCCGCCTTCGTCTTCTGCTTCGGCAGGACGGCGGCGCTGGCCTATCTGAAAAAGCCCTTCCGGCAGGCGCTGCCCCGCATGGGGCGCACCTTCGGGCGCTGTCTGGCTGCGTTTTATGTATCCGGCGCGGCCTTCCGGGTCCTGCGGGAACATCGGCCGCTGGAGGCCGAAACGCTCCGGGGCATTCTCCTGCTCAGCGATATTCCCGGCTGGTCGGAATTTCTGATCGCCTTCGCCCTGCTGATGCTGTCGGCCGTCCTCCTGTTTCCCCTGCTGCGGCAGCTCGCCCGGCAGCGCTGGCTCTGGCTGCCGCTGAGTCTGCCCTGTGCGCTGTGCTGCTTTCTTCCCTATGACCGCGTCACGCTTCCCCAGCTGGCCCTGCTGATAGGCGGCAAAAATCTGGTGACCTACCCGATCGTGCAATACTTCCCCTTCTTTCTGGCAGGCGTGGCCTACACGGGTGCGAGCTTCCGGGAGCGGCTCGGCATGGGCGGCGTGGCGGTGATTTTCAGCGTCGCAGGTCTGGTCTGGTACGTTCGTCACGGGCTGCCGGAGCGTTTCCCGCCCCACTGGGCGTGGATTCTCCTGCCCTGCTTTGCCATCGCCCTGCTGACGGCGCTTTGCCACGGTCTGTGCCGCCTGCCCGGCGAAAAATACTGGCTGCCCGTGGAATGGCTGCGGCGGGCGCTGTGCCGTCTGGGCGGCGCGTCCCTGTATTATCTGGTGGGCAGCAATCTGGCGCTATTCACGCTGGCAGGAAGTGAGATTGCTCCCGTTTCCGGGCGTTTCTGGCCGTGGAATCAGTCGGTCCAGTCCCCTGTCGGGGCGGTCAGCTGGCTGATCGTGCTGCTGGCGCTTCTCTGGTTCGTCACCCGTCTGGCCGGGCGCAGCTTTGCCGCCGAAGTGCGCAAACGATAAGCCGTATTTCTATTTGACAACCTTTTTCCATCATGCTATCCTTTCAGCGCGGCAGTGTTTTGCCGCGCTGCTATTTTTACGAAGAAGGACGGGTGCGCATGATCGGCGTTCTGGACTACGGCATCGGAAACATCGGCTCCATCCTGAACATGCTCAAAAAGGCGGGAGCGGAAGCCGTGGCCGTCACCACAGGCGAAGGGGTTTCTGTCTGCGACCGGCTGATTCTGCCGGGGGTAGGCGCGTTTGATCAGGGCATGGCGCTTCTGGAAAAGAGCGGCATGCGGGGCGCGCTGGACGAAGCCGTGGCCTCCGGCAAGCCGGTGCTGGGCATTTGTCTGGGTATGCAGATGCTGGGGCTTCACAGCGAGGAAGGCGTATCGGACGGGCTTGGCTACATCCCCTTTTCCATGCGGCGTTTCCGTCTGGACGATCACCCGGAGCTGAAAGTGCCTCACATGGGCTGGGATCGAGTCGAGATCGTCCAGCGAGATGCGGCGTTGGTTCAGGGCTTAGAGCAGCCCTCCCGTTTTTATTTTGTCCACAGCTACTATGCGGTCTGCGAGGACAAACGCGACATTCTGATGGGATGCGACTACGGTGTTCATTTTGCTGCGGCCGTCCATCGTGGCAACGTCTGGGGCGTTCAATTCCACCCGGAGAAAAGCCACCGTTTCGGTCTTCAGCTCCTAACCTCCTTCAGCAGGGGGTGACCCCCTGCACCCCGGACTGCGCGCCGCAGGCGCGCAGGGTGCTCGGGAGACATGAAAGTTGGCCGGAGGGTTACCGCCGCTCGGCGACAGGCCTCGCGGCTCGCGCAAGGGGCAGTACCCCTTGACCCCACTCCGCGCCCGCTGGGCGCGGGGCTGCTCGGGAGACATGAAAGTTGGCCGGGGTTTTACCGCCGTGGCACGAAGGGTGCCACGGCTCGCGGGTCTGGTGCGGCTCCCTGCCGGTTGGCGAGGCCAGACCGCCGCTCGGCGACAGGCCTCCCGGCTCGCGCAAGGGGCAGGGCTTGGCGATAGACCGTGCAAAATTGCTTCTGAGTTTCCTATTGGATTTTGAATGATTGGCTGATTTTGGAAGGAGGGGCGCGTCATGCTGCATCGTCCCCGGCTGATTCCCTGCATGCTGCTGAATCACGGCGATCTGGTCAAGACTGTCCGTTTCAAGGAGCCCAACTATCTGGGGGATCCCATCAACGCCATGAAAATTTTCAACGAGAAATGTGTGGACGAGCTATGCGTTCAGGACATTTCCGCGTCGAAGGAAGGCCGGGGGCCGGACTTCGACCTGCTGCGGGACATGGCGGAAGAGGCCTTCATGCCCCTGTCCTACGGCGGCGGCATTACCACCTTGGAGGACGCGGCCCGGCTTTTCCACATCGGGTTTGAAAAAGTCATCCTCAACACGGCCTTTTTTGAAGACCCGGAGCTGATCACCCGCATTTCGGAGCGTTTCGGTGCGCAAAGCGTGACCGTTTCGCTGGACGTGAAACAGGATCTTTTCAAACGCTACCGCTGTTTCACCAAGGACGGTACGGTTTCCACCGGGCAAACCCCTCAGGACGCGGCGCACCGGGCGCAGGAGCTTGGTGCGGGCGAAATTCTGCTCAACTCCATCGACCGGGACGGCATGATGCAGGGCTACGACCTGAAGCTGATTCATTCCGTAGCACAGGAATTGACCATTCCCCTGATCGCCTGCGGCGGCGCGAAGGACGCTTCGGACATGAAAAAAGCCCTCGAAGAGGGCGGCGCCCACGCAGTGGCGGCGGGAAGTATGTTCGTTTACTGGGGCCCGCTGAAAGCGGTGCTCATCAACGCCCCTGCTGAGGAAGAACTGTACCGGCTGGGCATTTACCGGGACGATCAGGCGTAATGATCCTTGCTGCGGCCATCCGTTTCCCGCAGGTACACGGAAAGCTGATCATCCCGATCTACCGACGCGAAAAACACATCCCGGCAATCATTGATCTTCTGGATTTTCAGCTGTTTCTGCAGCCACGCTTCGTCCAGTCCAACGGCCTTGAGCCGTTCGGGGAACGGCACGCCGTCCATCACCACAGCTACCGCCGGGCGATCCTGCGCCGGGGCCAGCGAAAGATCCTGCGGCGTCACCGGGCGGTTTTGGCTCACCGGCAGAAAGGACAGCTTGCCGTTGACTTCCATCAGGATCATTTCCAACTCGCTTAAGTCAAAATAGCCTGCGGAACGGCATTCCGCCAGCAGCTCGTTCAGGTCGAGCTTGGCCCGTTTCAGATTCTGCCGATACAGCTGCCCGTGATCCAGCAGCACCAGCGGCGAACCGATCAGCACCCGCCGGGCTTTGAGGGATTTATCATTCAGCACATTAAAGCCTACGGCCACCAGGGCATAGATCGTCATGGCGATCAGCCCCAGCCATGCGTCTTCTTCCGGGTGGCTGGCCATTTCCGCCGCGATCGACCCGATGGAAATGCCGATGATATAGTCGAACAGAGTCAGCTGGCTCATTTGCCGGTTGCCCATCAGTTTTGTCAGCACAAACAGCCATACCAGCGAACCAAGGCTGTACACCAGCACCAGTCCGAAATCTTCCCAATGCACCAAGCGCATCCCCTCCGGCGGTCATTTTGTCCGGAAAGAAGAAACTTTATCCAAGTAACAAAATTATGCCAAATCCCTCTGATTAAAGGTGGAGCAAGCACATGGATACAGGAGAATTTGAATATATTATTGCTCGAATCATAGATAATGCCAATAGCGCTTTAATAGATGCTGCTGAAAATTCGGATGATGATTTTTATAAAGGTCGAAAGTTTGCATATTATGAAGTCCTTGACACTATCAAGAACGAATTTGCTGTTCGAGGGCAAAACCTGAAAGAATATGGGCTAGATTGTGATCTGGAAAGATGTTTTCTGTAAAAAAACTGCATTTTCGATAAAAGCATTCCGTAACGGAATATTCTTCTCCGTCACGGAATGCTTTTGTTATTTCTTTCTGTTCTCGTAAAAGGCTTTCAGCTCCGTCCGGCGTTCCGGGGGAAGCTCTGTCTTCTTAACGCCCCGAATCGCGCCCTCCAATGCCAGCAGCCGGTGGATGCACGCGCTGGGATCCATGCCCTGAATCCGCAGCCATGCGGCCTCCGCGCCGATTCGGCGCAATTCCTCCGCCGTATGGATCCCCACGGCGTTCAGTTGTTCCTCTACCGTTTTGCCGATGTTCGGCAGTCTGCTCAATTCGCCCATGCCGCCTGTCTCCTACGCCCTGCGGCCCTGAACATATTCCTTCAGCAGCAGGATCGCTTCTTCATACCCGGCGAAGCCCTTGCCCTTGATCTGGGCGATGCAGGCCATGGCCGGATAGCTGATGTGCCGGAAGGTCTCCCGCTCGCTGACGTCGCTGAGATGCACCTCCACCGCAGGCAGCGCCACGGCCTTCAGCGCGTCCAGAATGGCTACGCTGGTGTGGGTGTAGGCGGCGGGGTTGATGACGATGCCGTCCACCTTGCCCAGCGCGCTCTGGATGATATCCACCAGCGCGCCCTCATGGTTGGACTGAAAGCACTCCACTTCGATGCGTTCCCGGGCGCAGACCTCCCGGATAAACGCTTCCAGATCGGCAAAGGTCTGCCGACCATAAATATCCGGCTCCCGAATACCCAGCAGGTTCAGGTTTGGACCGTTCAAGACAAACAATTTCATATGATTTCCTCCATTGCGTGCAGGCTTTCGCGCTGTGGCGCGGGTCAGGGGCTTTCCATTCGCCCCTTGTAATCCTTCTGGCAATCCAGAAAGATCGCCTCCTGCACCTCCGCTCCGTGTGCTGTGCACACGGCTTTTTCTGAAAATACACTTTTGCTTTTTGCCCGTGCTTTGCATGGGCAATGAAGGGATTGTTAAGGGCAAAGCCCTTAACCAGGGTGCGGGGCAGCGCCCCGCCGTCCCCCCGTCACTTTCCCAGCCGTTCCTTCACCCGGAGGGCGGCAGCCTTGACGGCGTTCTTCCGTTCGCCCTGAGCGATCAGCTCGTCGGAGCTTTCCCGCAGGGACAGCCCGCGAATCAGCCCGTCGAATAGGCGGGCTTCCAGCGAAATGTCTTCCCGGACGGTCTCCGGCGCGGGAATGTCTTCCTCCGCCCAGCGAAGGCAGAGGCAGTATTCGCCCTTGTCCGCCTTGGGGTTTTCCTCCAGCTGGCGAAGCACCTGCTCCACGGGGCCACGGAGAGTCTGCTCGAATTTCTTGGTCAGGTCGCAGCTGGCGCTGACATCGGTATGAGGCAGCACGGCCTGCACCTGCTGCAGCAGCTCCACGACCCGGTGGGGAGATTCATGCACCACGGCGATCTTCGAATGGCGGGCCATATCCGTCAGCTTTTCCCGCAGCTCGTTCTTTTGGCGGGGGAGAAAGCCGTAGAATGTAAATTCCGAAATGTCCATGCCGCTGACGCTGAGGGCCGAGGCCATGGCCGTGGGGCCGGAAACCGCCACCGCCGGAATGCCCCGTTCCGTGGCTTCCCGCACCAGCACGCTTCCGGGGTCGCTGATGCAGGGGGTGCCCGCGTCCGTGGTCACGGCCACGTCAATGTTTTCGGCCAGCATCCGCTCGGCAATTTGGATGGCCTTGCTGCGTTCGTTGTGCTCGTGGCAGCTGGTCAGCGGGGTGGAAATGTCAAAGGCGTTCAGCAGCTTCATGGTGACGCGGGTGTCCTCCGCAGCGATCAGCTGCACGGCTCGCAGGGTTTCAATGGCCCGGGGGCTCATGTCCCCCAAATTGCCGATGGGCGTAGCCACCACATAGAGCGTCGGCATCCTTTACTCCCCCTCTTCCCTGTTTTTTTCGAAAATGCGCAGCTTGGCGCTGCGGGCCCGGACATTCTCCTGCACTTCATGATTGGAGGGCTTGACCCCGCCGCCTCCCAGCACTTTGCCCAGCGGAACCTTGCCGCAGGTGCAGATGGGCGCCTTGGGCGGACAGGTGCAGGGATGCTGCATGGCCCGGAAGGTATTCTTGACGATGCGGTCTTCCAGCGAATGGAAGGTAATGACCAGCAGCCGCCCGCCGGGAGCCAGCAGCTCCACAAAATCCCGCAGCGCGTTTTCCAGCGGAGCCAGCTCGTCGTTCACGGCGATACGCACCGCCTGAAACGTCCGCCGGGCCGGGTGGCCGTCGTCCTTCCTGCGCACAGCCTTGGGAATGGCCGCATCCACCACCGCCACCAGATCGGCGGTGGTTTCAATGGGCTTCTGCGCCCGCTTTTCCGCAAAAATTTGTGCAATACGGGCCGCCCATTTTTCCTCGCCGTAGTCGGTCAGAATGCGGCGAAATTCCTCCGGCGTGACCTGTGCCAGATATTCCGCCGCCGTCAGGCCGGTACTCTGATCCATGCGCATATCCAGCGGCGCATCCTCGTGATAGCTGAAACCCCGGTCGCCCTCGTCCAGTTGGTGGCTGCTGACGCCCAAGTCCAGCAAGGCCCCGGTCAGGGGCGGCGCGCCCGCGGCGGTCAGCAGGGCCTTCGCGTCGTGGAAATTGCCGTGGATGGGGTGGAAGCCCGGGTAGGCCTTCAGCCGTTCGCTGGCGGCGCGGATCGCGTCCTCGTCCCGGTCGATGCCGTACAGTGTGGCCGTGCCGCCGGACAGGTGCAGAATGCCCTCGCTGTGGCCGCCGCCGCCCAACGTGCCGTCGGCATATACGCCGTCGGCGCGGGGCTGCATCCACTCCATCACTTCGTCAAACAGGACGGGAATATGATGAAATTCCATGGGTACTCCTTATTCGCTCCGGGATGAAAGCCCCAGAGATTCTTTCAGAAAAGCAATGCAGCGGTTCAGGTTCCGATCTCCGCCCTTCAGCCACTCCGGCGGGTTCGGGTCGAGAAAGGAGGTTTTGCCGTCTTTGTACAGGGACAGCGAATCCAGCGGCCAGCCGGGGCGGCGTTCGGCGCACGGCGTATCCGTCAGCCAGAAGGCCTGTTCCGCCAGCTCCCCGATGCTTTCTTCATACAGGTACACCGCCTGCGGCGTTTTGACCGCAAACCCGCTGACGTAGCAGGCCCGCACCCTTCCGCCCAGCGAATGGGCCAGCCCTGCGTAATAGGCGATCATTTCTTCATCATCCAGCCGGTGCGCCGCGCCGCCCGGCGTGCGGATGTGCAGACCGGGCTGCCGGGCGTCCTCCATGGGAAGCCCGGTCAGATACAGCCCGGAATCGTTGCAGATCACGTAATCGGCATACCGCCCGTAGTACTCCGCCTTTTGGCGGGCGTTCTCCGCCGGGGTCGCGCCTGTTTCCGCCGGCTCGCCCGGGATGGAGACCTGCTTCAGCGTGAGGAAGCGAACGTCCTCCCCCTCCAGCCAGCGCTCAAACATCCGCACCTTGGAGGGATTGGTGGTTCCCAGCAGAACCTCCATCAGACGCCCGCCTTCAGGTCGGCGATGCGGGCTTCCAGCGCCTGCAGCTTGCTTTCGTTCACCTTCAGCTTTTCCTTCTCCTGCTCCACCAGATTGGCGGGGGCCTTGTTCAGGAAGCCGGGGTTGTTCAGCTTGCCGCTGGCCCGGGCAATTTCGCCCTGCAGATTCTTCTGCTCCTTTTCCAGACGGGCGATTTCCTTGTCAATGTCCACCAGATCGCCCAGCGGAATGCGGATCTCACCTGCGGCGCACACGGCGCTGACCACCTTCTGACCGGCCAGTGCCTCCTTGCCGCCCAGCTCTACGGTGCTGGCGTAGGCCATGCGCTGCAGATAAGGCTCCGCCATGGCCAGCGTTTCTTCCCAGCCCTCTTCAGGGATCAGGACGATATGGGTGCGCTTGCCTGCCTGCACGTTCATCTCCGCCCGCAGGTTGCGCACGGAGCGGATGACCTCCATCAGGCCCTCCATCTGCCGGGCTTCCTTGGGGAAGTCGTATTCGGGCTTGACCTCGGGCCAATGAGCCAGGATCAGCATGCCGTCATGCTCCGGCAGGTACTGGTACACCTCCTCGGTCAGGAAGGGCATGAAGGGATGCAGCAGTTTCAGCAGGCCCTCCAGCACATACAGCAGCACCGCGCGTACGTTCTGCTTCTGCTCCTCGTCCTCGCCCATCAGCCGGCCCTTGCTCAGCTCGATATACCAGTCGCAGAACTCGCTCCACGCGAAGTCGTATATATTCTGGGCCGCGATGCCGAAATCGCCGTCCTCCATATGGGCGGACACCTCGGCGATGGTGCGGTTCAGCCGGGACAGGATCCACTGGTCAGGCAGAAGCAGCTTGGCGGGGTCGATGGTTTCCCGGGTCTGGGTATTCATCAGCACGAAACGGGAGGCGTTCCAGACCTTGTTGGCGAAGTTCCGGGCGCTTTCCACCTTCTCGTCGGAATAGCGGGTGTCGTTTCCGGGGCTGACGCCCATGGCCAGCGAGAAGCGCAGCGCGTCCGCGCCGTACTTGTCGATGATTTCCAGCGGATCCACGCCGTTGCCCAGGCTCTTGGACATCTTGCGGCCCTGCGCGTCGCGCACCAGGCCGTGAATCAGCACGGTGTGGAAGGGCGGCTCGCCCATCTGCTCGATGCCGGAGAAGATCATTCGGGCTACCCAGAAGAAGATGATGTCATAGCCGGTCACCAGCATACTGGTGGGATAGAAGTATTTCAGGTCTTCGGTATCATGAGGCCAGCCCAGCGTGGAGAAGGGCCACAGGGCGGAAGAGAACCACGTGTCCAGCACGTCCTCGTCCTGATGGAGATGGGTGCAGCCGCACTTGGGGCACTTTTCGGGCGCGTCCTTGCTGACCACGGTCTCGCCGCACTCGTCGCAGTAATAGGCGGGAATGCGGTGACCCCACCACAGCTGACGGCTGATGCACCAATCGCGGATGTTTTCCATCCAGTTAAAGTAGATCTTGGAGAAGCGTTCCGGCACGAACTGCACCTTGCCGGAGCGCACCGCCTCGATGGCGGGCTTGGCCAGCGGCTCCATCTTCACGAACCACTGAGTGCTGGTCACAGGGTCTACCGTATGGTGGCAGCGGTAGCAGGTGCCCACGTTGTGGGTGTAGTCCTCGATCTTCACCATCAGGCCCAGCTCCTGCAGCTCCTTCACCACGGCTTCGCGGCATTCCATGGCGGTCATGCCCTCGAACTTGCCCGCGGTGTGGTTCATGGTGCCGTCGTCGTTGGTGACGCGGATCACTTCCAGATTGTGGCGCTTGCCTACCTCAAAGTCGTTGGGGTCGTGTGCGGGGGTCATCTTCACCGCGCCGGTGCCGAACTCCATGTCCACATAATCGTCGGCCACCACGGGGATCTCCCGGTTCACCAGCGGCAGAATGACCTTCTTGCCCACCAGATCGGTGTAGCGCTCATCGTTGGGGTTCACGGCCACGCCGGTATCGCCCAGCATGGTCTCAGGACGGGTGGTGGCGACGATCACGCCCTCACTGCCGTCCGCGCCGGGATAGCGGATATGCCACAGATGGCTGGCCTGCTCCTCGTACTCCACCTCTGCGTCGGACAGGGCGGTTTGGCACTCGGGGCACCAGTTGATGATGCGGTTGCCCCGATAGATCAGGCCCTTTTCATACAGGCGCACGAACACCTCGCGCACGGCCTCATTGCAGCCCTCGTCCATGGTGAAGCGCTCCCGGCTCCAGTCGCAGCTAGCGCCCAGACGGCGCTGCTGACGGTTGATCCGTCCGCCGTACTCCTTTTTCCATGCCCACGCGCGCTCCAAAAAGCCCTCGCGCCCCACCATTTCCTTGGTCAGGCCCTCTTTGGCCATGGCGTCCACCACCTTCACCTCCGTGGCGATGGAGGCATGGTCGGTGCCGGGCAGCCACAGGGTGGGGTCGCCCTTCATGCGGTGGTAACGGATCGGCGCATCCTGCAAAAGGCAGTCCATGGCATGGCCCATATGCAGCTGGCCGGTGATGTTGGGCGGCGGCATGACGATGGTAAAGGGCTTTTTGCCCTCCACGCGGTGCGCCGTGAACGCGCCGCTTTCCTCCCACATTTTGTAGAGCTTATCCTCGATCTGCTGAGGATTGTACACCTTTTCCATGGTGAATTCCTGATTCTCAGCCATGTTCTTCCATCCTTTCTCTTGGGGTGCTGCCCCGGCCGGGGAATAGTTCAAGCGAAGGCGGCAATGTTTCCAATCCATTGCCATGTCCTTGCCTGTGTGTTCGAAGGAATGCGGGTCAGGCGGATTTTTCATTCCGAACCCTGCGGCACATGAGCGCCGTTTCCGAGGCTGAACGTCCGTCCAGTTCCAGCCAACAACGACAAAAGCCGCCCCATCCTGTGCAAAGGACGGAGCGGCTCCGTGGTACCACCTTATTTCGCGGTCTTTTTGCTGCAGCAGAAAAACCGCCTCTGTGCGCTGTAACGTGCGCCCACGACGAAACTAAGGGACGCTTGTCCCCTTCATCCCGTCCCCTCCCGGGCGACCTTCCCCTCAAGCTGCATCCAAGCCGCCTTTCAGCCGGTGAGCGGCTCTCTCTATGGCGCTGATGAGGGTACTCCTCCCGTTCTTCGGGTAAGAATCATAGGGCTGTCTGGAAATCCAGCAGCCCTATTCAGCGATAGCGGAAGAGGTCATCAGGCCTTTTCCTGCTTTTCGGTCATGTCGATGACCTGCACGCCCTTATAGTAGCCGCAGTTTTTGCACACGCGGTGGGCGAGCTTCTTTTCGTGGCACTGCGGGCATTCGACGATGCCGGGCAGGGTCAGCTTCCAGTTTGCGCGACGGCTGCGACCACGAGCCTTGGAAATTTTTCCCTTGGGAAGAGCCATTGTTACACCTCCTCGAATCGTCCTGCGCCATCCTGAGGACGGCCTTTCCGGGTTACTCCCGGGGTTCTAGCAAGCTCCGCAACGCCTCGAAGGGGTGCTGAGTGGACGCTCCCGCGTCGTTCGAGCTTACGGGGTTGTTTTCGTTCCACGCCTTGAGCTCCTCGCTTCCGGGGCAGCCCTCTCTGCACTCAAAGCGCATGGGCAGCTCCAGCACGACCAGCGTCAGCGTCATGTGATCCAACGGCACTTTCTTGCCCTCGAAGCGGAAGGATTCCTCCTCCATTTCGTCCGCGTCCTTGCGGAAGTCCTCGGAGAACTTCACATGAACGGGGAAGTCGGCGGGCTGCATACACAGCGCGCACCGGGCGTGAGCGGCCGTTTCCAGTTCGCCCTCCAGCTTGACCGTACCGTCGTAGACGGTATAGGTGCCTTGCAGCGCCACCGGATCGAAGGAAACGGTTTCGCCGTTCACCTCCTGAGGCGGGAGAACGACCTCCGCTTCAAAGGGGAAGGCCTCGGCGGGCTTCAAAAATCCTTTTGAAACATCCAGTTCCATAGCATCCTCCTTGTAGCGTGACCATTTTGTATTATACGATTGGTCAAATGGTTTGTCAAGTTTTTTCGTCACCTTCCGCTGACGGAATTTGCCGTTTCTTGCCCCGGCGCGGCGTTCGTGATAAAATAGCCGCAATTCCATTTTGGAAGGGGCTTTTTGCATGAACAAGCAGAAAATTTACGACTTTTTGCATTCCCAGAATATTCCCTTTGAGATCACGGAGCACAAGGCCGTCTACAACATGGCCGAGCTGGCGGAAATTCCGTTACCCCACCCGGAGGCCGACGCGAAAAATCTTTTCATCCGGGATGATAAGCGGCGCAGTTATTACCTTTTAACGGTTTTCGGCGAAAAGCGGGTGGATCTGAAAGCGTTTCGGCGCGAACACGGCACGCGGCCGCTGACTTTTGCTTCCGCCGAGGATTTGGAGGCGCTGCTGGGGCTTTATCCCGGCGCGGTCACGCCCTTGGGGCTGCTGAACGATGCGGCTTGCCGGGTAAAACTTTTCATCGACCGAGATCTGGCGGACGGGCTGATCGGCGTTCATCCCAACGACAACACCGCCACGATCTGGCTTCGCACGGCGGCTTTGATTCGCATCGTGCGGGAGCACGGGAACGAAGTGGAGTTGGCGGAGTTTTGACGGGGCGAAGTTTCCTTCTGAAAACGCGTCAATGATGGTGTGGGAATGAGCCTTGCCGTTTTGGCAGCGCACTGAAGGCGTTCGGGCAAACAACAAACGGGCCGTGCTGGTTGTTTATTCAAAGGAAAGCCCCTGCTTACTGCGGTGTACGATAGCATTGCCGAAAAAATCTTCGGAGGAGCCTGACGCGCCGACTACGGTGCAATCTTACGGGATGCTGTTTTGCTTTGGCAGGCGATCCGAAGGGGTGCAGGGGGCGAGCGAAAAGCCCCTGCTTGTGTCGCCGCACGCCAGCTTCGCCGAAGGGGAATCCTCGCTGAGGGTCTGGCGCGCCGACTACGGCGCGGTTGGTGGGGCTGCCGCCCCGAGGGGGGTAGTACTTTCTTTCGAAACGAAAGAAAGTACCAAAGAAAGCGCGCGGCACGGCGACTCCAGAGGCGGCCCGCCCCGCTGCGCGTTATTCGCAAATAT
>ERZ827458.1464-NODE-1464-length-16732-cov-30.327817_pt1 | contig 16732 bp, 21 predicted proteins | sample MGYA00519706_ERZ827458 | MGnify/ENA primary metagenome ERZ827458 (study PRJEB31778, sample SAMEA3449309) | human gut metagenome | biome: human gut; feature: human-associated habitat; material: faeces | place: United Kingdom | collected 2010/2012 ...
TACTTGTACCCTGTCAATGCGCATATCGTCTCCCTTATACGCAAGACCGATAACCGTTCCCGTAACCGGGTTGCTACGGATTCTTGTGCCGTCCGTGTTAATGTGCCCTGCATAGACGTCACTTCTTGCCGATGCAAAAGTCACCATCATGCATGCCATCACAGCAACGACCAGAATCATAGCAATTACTTTACCAAACCGTGCCCTTTTCATTGCCAGAACTCCTTTCTTTGTGTTACATCTGGTATTTTCGTTATATTCTTAAAAAAGCGGCCGCTTTATAAGACAAAACAGGGTCAATACTTTATATATCCAGATACTTCAATATCTGTATTTCCATTGTTTCTAATTCCAAAAGTATAGTTTCCTCTATCATTGATTGAAAATGTTATGTCTATCGTTCCATTTTCAACGGTTTCATAATGAAAAATCCCATCCTCATCGATCAACCCCACATCTACACTCGTCGGATACGGTGTATAAGATGCCTTAACTGTCACTGTTTCTCCAGCATCAAGCGGAAGTTTTGTGTTCCCCTTCGCAACGAACCCAGGTTTAACCGTCGTCTTAAAACTTCCAGAGGCCCGACGTGCCACATTCTGCGAATGCCACTCGACAGCACCCACGTTCGCTGCAAAGCAGCCTAAAATTATAACTACCGCCATAGCAAGACATAAAAAGCGTTTTACTCTGACTCTCATAAAATATTCCTCCAAAACTACCAGTCGAAATCAAACCCACTCTCTGGGACTTCTCCTATGTCATCAGATGTTAGATCATCCACCTGACGTTTTTCTTTTTGAAATTCAGCATTTCTTCTTATCAGAACCACTGTAAGTAGCCCCGCCATAATGATCACTCCAATGGCAACGCTTATCCATTTTGCACGTTTCCTGATTGGTCTTTCTATATGGCTATCCGCTTCCTTGTTTATGTCAGCGGTTTTCTTTCCTTCGGTTTCTACTCTTTCCGCTTCAAAAAATTCATTTTCATCGTTACACAGCCAGTCCAACGATACGTCGTAGATTTTTTCCAGCGTCTTCAGCTTGTCCATGGACGGCGTAGTATCTCCACTTTCCCAGCGAGAAACGGCCTGTCTGGACACGTCGAGTTGGTTCGCCAGCTCCATTTGTGAGATTCCAGCTTTATCTCTTAATACGATCAGTTTTTCTCTAAGGGTCATGTGCTTTACACTCCTGATTCTATATTCAACCCCCATCAGATGTAAACCACAAGTGGTTTACATCTAGGCAACTCTGAGTTGCCTCTTTCATTTTCTGACCTTTTCATACTCCGAAAGCACCGATTTCTGCTGATCTCGATACTGCACCATCAGATCACTAAGCAGCTCACTGACGCTGCGCCTTTCGACATAGGCAATTTTCTGAATATCTTCATACAGGCTCGGCAGCACAGACAAGCTCACCCGCTTCCGCAGTTCCCGATCCTCCTTCGGTCGACCGCGGCCGGCACTACGCTGCGTCGTTTCCTCTGCCGGCTGCTGCTCAATGATACTTCCAACAACAGACGCTCTGCGCCGGCTCTCACGATCTTTCAAATTACCCATTTTCAATATCCTCCCGGTCGAAATTTCCGTTTATGATCATCTTCGCAATTGCCGTGTATTCTTTCGCAATTTCGCTGCTCGGTGCCTGCTCCACGACCGCCAGACCATCATAAATCCCTTTCTTCGCCACCGCCAGCCGCTTCACAACACCGACGAGATTATACTCTTCCTTCAGCAATGCAAGAATATCTTTATCGTCCGATACCCGCGCATCGTAGAGTGTCGCAATCACGCCCAGCACCTTCAGATCCGGGTTAATCAGCTCCTGGATCTCCCGGATGCTGTCCTGCAGCTGCGTCAGTCCACGGTATGCCAGGTAGTCCGTCTTGACAGGGATCAGAACGCCGTCCGCGCAGGAAAGCGCATTGATTGTGAGAATCGAGAGCTGCGGCGGGCAATCGATCAGAATGTAATCATAGCTGTCCTTGATCGGCTTCAGCGCCCGGTCGAGGATCTTCTCCCGGCTCGCCCGCGAAAGCATCTCCATCTCCATCGGAGCCAGGTCAATAATCGACGTCACTATGTGCAGCCGGTCATTGATTTTCTGTACGCACTCGCGGATCGGTGCGCCGTCCTTCTTTAGAACGTCTACAATCGTCTTCGGAACCTCCAGCGGCTCCATGCCGACGCTGATCGTCAAGCTGGCCTGACTGTCCAGATCGATCAGCAGCACGTTCTTTCCAGCAGCAGCCAGCGCAGCACCCAAATTGTGCGTCGTGGTCGTCTTCGCCACGCCGCCTTTTTGATTTGCTATTGCGATTACTTTCATTGCAGCATCTCCTTTTTATTTTATTTATATACGTTATTTATAATATATATTTTATATAATTGTCAATACATAAAAGGGCCGCGCCACCAGATCGTTTCTGATGGCGCGGCTCTTTTATGTACTTCTTTTAGCCCTATACGAACCCTCTATATGTCCGATCTCCAATAAACTTAATCGGCGCTGTATGATAACCTGGAACCTGATCTGCCGCCCATACCGCAGCATCTCTGATATTGTTAGAGTGATTTCCCGCAATTACTTCCGGGAAAAACGCAGACGAAAAATCTGTGGAGTTCCCGCCCTCAACTGTGTCACTCCATCCTAAAAACGCGCGACTTTGCGAATAGCTATAAATGTTGAATTGATTTGACCATCCAGTCCCTGCCGCGGAGTAACATGCATCCAAAAAAACGAATCTCCAATTTCCATGAATATCATCGCGTCCCATTGTCCATCCGAGTCCACTGAGCACAGTTTGATCCTCGTCACCATGGCATGCAAGATATAAACCGTAAGCATTATCATCATCTATAAAGGCATCTAGGCTTTGTCTTAAATAATACTGTGCGCTAATGCACGGTTCATAGGTTGTATATCCAAGCTCATTAAAGCATGTCGTTGCATCTGCTGTCTGTTTTTGTGGATTTGGAAAAGCTCCCTCTCCATCTGCTGAAAATGCCCGTGCCACCATTCTCTTTTCTGAATAGGCGATATCTTCCCCCGTTGCCGCATCAATATAAACGGAATAATTTCCAATCGTAAAGTGATACGCCATCCGCACTTCGCCATAATGCCTTGTCGTGGAATTTTCATCGCGTAAATAATTCCTTTTTGTAAATGTCAGCTCACACTCAGCATTTGACAAGTTCAACCCTTCAACCGTGTCCAGCTGTGTAAGTCGCTCAAATGCATCGGATTGTGTTATGCCCGGTGTGATCGTATTTGGAGCCTCATCAAATCTCCTATATGTTGTAAGTTCCCGCGTTCGTCTATTTACGACAGCATTTACACTTTCATACGGATTTTGAATTGATCCATAACTCTTCACCCAGGTAAGACGCCAATAGTCATCGTCAAATTCTTCAGATCCGACAAGGTCATAATTCTCGTCCATATCAGAAATTTCAACAATATTATTTACCGTCTCCGAAATGTCGTCTTCTCCATAAACGACAATTGCATCATTCGTACATGCTGTAAAATGGGAAATTGCTTTTACATTTGCACCATCCATGTCGACCTTCAAATTGTCGTCAAACACTAATTGCCTGACCCTCTGGCCATCAACGTCTATCACCTGCTGATCACTATATTCTTCTCTTTCGATCCCAGTCATACTGAGAACCTGCGCAATATTTTCACTCATCTTGGCTTCTACAGTATTTCCACTTGCAGAAACGCCCATCCCACTTGGAATTAAAACCATCAACCCAATTGCGAGAAATAGCGCAATTGCTCTTCTGTACTTTTTCACACGCATTCTCCCTTCATGTTTTATCGATTCTCTTTTAGAAGCCCATCTACAACATCTAGCAAATACTCATGTGCATCTTCCTGAATATCGAACCCTTTGGATATGCCCGGATCTCCGCTAAGCATCAAATATCCATCTTGTTCATACACCCCCGTTCCAATATAACAATACGGCTCATTTTTATAGACTCCAATCGCATACCCGTCCCCGAAGTCTATATAATACTTCGCCGTTCCTCTCCACCCTTGGCTTGACTCTGTCAAAGCTTCTTTTCCAAACATTTTTCTGAGTTTTGTAACGGTCTCATCCTCATCAATTTCAAACGTCTTATTCCCATTCAATCCGTCATAAATATATAAAACTGCCTTGTTTTCTGAGATTTCTTTCTCCTTGTCCTCACTAACATATTCTTGTTTTATTTTCCCTCCCGCTTCCATTTCAGGTTCCCGATCTACCCCCATCCCATCTTTGTAGAAATACTCCTCCACGCTTAATTTTTCTCTCGTTTCTCTACATCCACACATAATCAGAATTAGCCCAATGCACATCAATGCAACAACACTTTTAATTCGCATTTCTCTATTCGATCCTCTCTATCATTCATTAGCACTTTGCGTCACAACAATCTTTACAGTCATCTCCCTTTTCCACTTGATTTTAACTATAATTCTGCTCAAGTGTAAACCACATGAACTTTACACGCAGGCAACGCACAGTTGCTTTTTCTATATTTCCATGTAGTGCTTTTAATTTCTTCCCTTTTTTGATATAATTCTCACGCTGCGACTCCTTCCAGCGGAAGGAGGTGAACGCCTTGTCGTACTTAATCGCCTTTGCTATCTCCGTACTGGCAGGCGTAGTTTCATACTACATCTGCAAGTGGCTGGATGGAGATAGTTGACTCCGCAGCACCCGGCCCAACGGTCTGGTCCACCGATAACGGACAAGAAGCCCTCCAGAAGCTGCAACTTCTGGAGGGCTTCGCTACGCCTTGTGTAGTTTTCTTAACCGCCTTTGCTCGGTCAACTGTAGTTTAGCAGATTCCGCTGATTTTGTCAACGGATGATCCTGTCGATTGGCGGCGTTCCCGCATTACATTACATATTTTATATATTATATATACAGTATATAAATTACATAACATTTGCCGTTGTTTCTTCAAAACAGATCGCTATGCGTTCCTGTTCTGGTTAAGCAAAGAACAAGCTCATCGTTCTTGATCTCATAAATCAAGAGCCAGTCTGGGGTTATATGGCACTCCCGGCATCCAATATAGTCACCGGACAGGTTATGATCCCGATAGCTTTCTGGCAGCGGCTTCTGTTCAGCCAAAATAGTGATTACTTCCTCCAGCAGCCGCACATCATAGCCTCTCCGAACAATCCGCTTGTAGTCTTTCTTGAAGGCCGTCTGATACCTAATCGTCAGCATTCAGATCCTCCATCAGGTCTTTTACGGAGGAAAAAGACCTGCTCATTCCAATCCCATTCTCTGCATCCTCGATTGCTTTCCTTGTTACAGCGTTCGGTATTTCTCCGCCGATTTCAAAAGGAATGCGATACTCACGGACCGCCTTCTTCGCAAAAATATTAAATGCGGCTGTCATTGTCATTCCCATATCTGCGCAAAATGCCTCAAACTGCATTTTTAAGTCGCTGTCCATCCGGATATTGATATTTGTGCTTGCCATTATCGCAGCTCCTTTCTGCTCTTAGCGTTCTCATTGTATTATATTTTATTTACATTGTCAACATTTCCGTTCCATTGCCTCCACCTCGGCCATAGACTTCACGACACCATGCCCGGCACGAACCTGCGTAAGGCCGCGATCCAGCTTCCGCAGATACACGGAGTTTCTTTCAGCCTTCTCCATTTCACCGTACCGTTCCTCGCTGATGATTACCACGTTCTTATCTTTCTTCCGCGTGTCAATTACAGTTTCGTCAATCATATTGTCTCACTCCTTGCATTGTTTCTTGTCCTTTTCATTGTGCCACTTATTATGAAGACGCCGCACAGCCTCATTTCCATTTTTTGGGCAAATATGCCCCGCAAAAGCAATCAATAATTGATATAAAGTATATAAATTAAATAATATATATACTTTATATCACATAAATCCGCTATTTCTTTTTGGCTCAGTACTTGTTATACTATTTCCGTGCAAAGAAGAAGGATTGCGCTCCATGAGGATGTAATAGGAGGGAATCTGCATTTATGATTACACGCAAAGAAATTGACTTGGCTGCACCGCTAACAACGCCACAAATAGAAATGCTAACGGCTCTCGCAGCCTCTCCATCGACCGCGGATGTAGACTGTCCGGAATTAATGGCAGCACAACAAAACAGCTTCCATCGGATCATCCGCAAAACGGAATCCCGCTTTGTCTCAGGTGACACAGATACATCGAAAAAGTAGCGTTATTTTCTGAGACAATCATCAGGCAACCTTGTCATAAATCTATATATCGTAAATATTTTATATAACGTATATACTTTACGCAAAGTATATACGTTATTTTGTTTCCCACCACTTTCGGATCGTCTTTGGATCCAGCCCAGTGTCTTTATGGCAATCAGCTTTTTTACCAGACGGATTTGCCTTTCTCCATTCGTAGACTTTCATCTGTGCCGTTGGGCGACCATCCGCAGCCTTCATTGGTATCCCTATTGCTTTCATATCCTCTTTTCGCCTCCGCGCCAAATAGAGATGCTTTTCCTGCGTTAGCCCGTTTCTTCTGTTCCGCTCTATATGAACGTCCGTCAGCGCCTCTATATCGGAAATCGTAAAGTTGTAATATTCCCGGTCATACGCCTCCAGCGCACTCTTAATATCATCCTCAGTCAACGCATTCTCATGTTGCACCATCTGGAGATCCTCAAATGCAATCTGCATATCCTTCCGAAGCTGCGCCTTCGGAACATCGCATTTATAGGCGTAAATTGCCATACACATCAAAAAGAAATACCGGTGTCCGCCCCGGATTGATAATATCTGCCGCAGCCACCAATGGTAAAGTGCATACGGATCGTCGCCATGTACCTTTCCTGCAATGTCCCATTTTTTCGGGTACTTTTCGCCCTTGACAATAACTCGCTCATACCACTCCGGATACGCTTCCCGCGCTGCCGCTCTCGTTATCTTCGACGGTCTAAACGGCTTATTGACATCCACCCGATTTTCCGGTCTGGCATAAGCGTTCAAATATTCCAACGTCACCGGTTCGCCGGTCCGAAACGCCACAATCTGATTGCCATGCTTTTCGTTGATGCTGCCAACCATGCGGAAGCTCTGGTTGATGGACTGATACTGAATCTCTTTGTTTTGCGACGTCGCCTTGTATTCCCACATCCGAAACGTAAGATCATACTTTAGGCTTTTCAACTGGATTTTAATATTCGGGTATAGATCGATCGGCTCCCGGAAAAAATAGCAAACGTGCAGACCGGTCCCTGACAGAACGAGATACGTCGGCATCGGCAAGCGGCGAAGCCGCGTCGGATCGCCGCCAAATCGCAAAAATAAATTTCGCAACTCTTTCAGACCAACACCATCCAAATCGAAGATCAGTGCGTTCATCCGCTGCGCGTGCTCCAGCTTATTGGATTTCCCGCGATAGGACAGTCCGCTGCACAGCGTCAGCGGATTTTGTTCGATAAATTCCATGTAATCATTTTCCCACTGATCGGAGAACATGATTCTTCGGCGCATTCGATTAAAACCATCGGACGTTTGCTCCCGATACAGATAAATTGCGTTGGGATGAGAATAATCCATATGCTGCTCGTCAGATCGCTCGTTATTCGGGAACATCTCTCTGTAAAAATCATAGCCGCTGACCTCCGGAAATTGAGAACTCAAATACTCATATCCTTCAGTGTAATTCTGTGTCATACACAAAGTCCTCCCAGTAAAAGAAAAAGAAGCAAAAAGAAAAGTCCGCTGCGGCGGGGATTCCAAACCATCCGGATTTGCCCACCGCCTTTCCCACAGGCTTACGCCTGCCGGTACGCCCACAGGATTCCCCACACCATAAAGGCGTGGAGAATCCTGATGGACGACCTTGGAAAAGACCGTGGACAAATCCTACCCTGCTATCGGATGGGCTGCGCCCCCCGATCCAGCACCCAGCAAATCGCTACAAACTGCTGACCCCTGCTCGCTTCCTAAAAAGAGAAATTTTTTATTTTTTCGCAACAAAAATCCAGCCCCTGTTCTAGCCTTAGACCCCTATAGGGGGGCTTAGATTATCAATAGCTTTTTCCCTATTTTTTGACCGTTATTATAGCCTGTCCAAAACGCGATTTCAAGGGTTGCGGACAGGCTATTTTGCTATCCATTTTTCGTTCCAGCCCGCATATCTGCGGGGACGATTCCAAGCGGTTTTGTGTGCTGAATGATATATTCCCAATAGCCAACTCTATAGTTTGCCCGAAGCTGCCGTGAGAATAGCGTATTGTGCGCTGCTTTGATTTCTTTCCAGTTTTCCGTTTCGATTAAATTCTCATAGCTGCTCCCGCTGCAAATCATCGTAATGCCCACGTCCGCAAGCAAGCCATTTTTTCTGGCCAGAAGATCTTCCTCGATCAGCTGCCTTGCCTGGCTCTCTGTAAAATCGACCGAGTAAGGACTCTGAAGTACCGTCTCCCATACCTTTGCCGTCAGCAGCTTATTCCTGCCGGTTTTGTACCGTATTTCTTTTTCGGAGGACATCACGACAACATACCCGGTATGTACCTTTTTCGGTCGCAGCCCTCTATCCGCATTTGCTCTTTCCCGCGAAATTCTGAGAAGGTTCGCGTTGAGGGCGCGCTGGTCGGCGATTTCAGCCGTTTTCCGCTCCACCTGCAAAAGGTCGTCTATCTGCGCTTGCGCCCTCTGTGCAGCTCTGTCGGCCTCGTGTGCCGCCTCCTGTTTTACTCTGGATATCTCCCGCGCAGCGGCTCTTTCTGCTTCCTCTTTTTCGCGCTTGGCTCTATCGCGCTGATTTAGAAGCATCTCATATTCCTGCCTTGTTTGAATTACATGGGTACACTCACCATCAAGGCTATCCAATGTTTTATAGCCTCCCATTCGTTTCCTTACGTACTCGATGCCTCATTCGCCTCCCATCAAAGGCCGCGGATATAGTTGTCCGCTACAACACTGATTCTATTATGCCCCAGCGCCTTGCTGCAGACCAGCATAGCAGCCTTGTCCAGCTTCTTGCCCGCTTCATCCTTGCGGCAAGTGTAGACGTCACTCTGATATCTTTTTCCGGTTCCTTTATTCACCCGGTCAAACGGAATTTCACTGATCTTTCTTGCATGAGCTTTGTAGATAGCAACTGCGTAATCTGAGCGGTAACTATGAATATCCGCGCATTGGTGAATGAACTGCCAGACCTTTTCATCGGGCAGCGTGTTCTTCATCCGGTCGATGATCTGTGTCTGATTTTTCCCTATAATGGGGCTTACGCGCTCCCTACCGCCTTTTCCGTTTCGCACATGGATGAAATACTCACCCTCAAACATTCTCGTGTCCTGCAGCATCTGAAGCCGCTTCGTGTCACCCGGCGTCCGCTTCTGCTCTGGGATCTGTTCCAGCGCCGTGATCTGCGCTTCGATCTGTTCCCGTGTCACCAGATCCGTTCCCTTCAGATCCGCAAGCTCGCTGCGCCGCAGCCCGGTTCCCCGGCAGAATTTTATCAACTCATCGTTGTTAGCTTCCGAGAAGTGCCGATCCCGCTTGGCGTCTCCCCTGCTCCGTTTAATTTCTGATCGGTTCCGCTTCGGCGGCTTGAAGTAGTCTTCATCGTCTGGTTTTATGCCATACAACTTCCCCAAGGCTTTCGCCTCGGCCTGAATCGTCCATGCAGATAGATCCTGGTCAACTCGCACCTGCAGCCACTCGTTGACATACCTTTTTGCTTTCTTCAGCGTCGTACATTCCGGGTATTTTTCCTTGACATACTTCAAGAAGTACTTTATGTGCTTCCAGTAGGTCTTGTATGTGTTGACCGAGAAGATCTTATCATCGGCTGTCCCATTCAAAACTGCCTCGCGCTTGCTTTCGCCAAGCGCTAGCATAGATGTCAATTTCTCATACGCCTGCTGGTGCAGATCCTTCGAGTATGATTTGTTTTTTCGCCCCAAATAGTAGCCCCCTTTTCATTACGATATATAACTTACATAAGTTATATATCGTATATACTTTATTTCCATTATATCAATTATTTACATTATATAAACGTTCAAGCTAAGCCGCTTCACGTCAGTTTCCGAAGAAACCTCGACGATCAGCAAAGTACACTTTTTTAAGTCTTATGTGTGACTGTTTTGAAGATTTCTCTTCTACACTTTTTTCTTGCTTATGTGTGCAGCCTATTTATTAGCGTCTACGGCAGTTGAGGTTCTGTCGAATCCTTTTCCGAGGGATCAGCTCTCCAGTGCTTTCTACAGTACACTGGCAACGTTCAGTAGGTGGATGGTGAACAGATGCGTTCTGCTTACCTGTGCTTTCACAAAGATTACTCGCAGCAGGGTCCATGATGTGCTTTCCAATTCACAAAGGTTACTACGGCAAGCCCACACATCACAAAGGTGCATCATACCTTTTTAGCGGCTCTAAAATGAAAACTGCTAAACCCCCGGCAGCTACCGGGACGCTCTAGGCCTAATTACTATTTATACTCGCCCAGACGAGTTTTCTGTAAAATTCACTGAGCCTTTCCCGCCGCTCAGTATTTGCAGTAAATATCCGCTGCCTCATCAACGGAAGTTCCATCAAAAGCCGTATTGAACGCTTCCACGACCTTTCTAGTGTCTGCCTGATCCAGACCGACGATCTGTGCCACCCGGAGAAAATAGCCCACACAGGCATCGTTACTCCAGATTTCAGTGTTCTCCATCATCGCATCGGTGAAGCTGGCTCCAGCCGAATCTTTCGGCGTCATTTTTGCTGATTCAACCTTTCGCATATAGTCCTTAATTGTCATTTGTTTTCCCTCCCAGCCAGTCCTAATTTACCGTCCTTTTCTATTCAAGCCCATCTTACCATACTATGCTGATAAAGTCAACATAAACTGAGTATATACGGATATAACGGTTTACCCGTTCACGCATTCGCGCAAACGGGTAAACCGTTATTAGGCATCCAAGATGCCCGGAGTTCCCCGGCGCAGCAGCACCGGGCGGGGTAAACCCCAGGCGTCTGCGGACGCCTCCCCTGCTCGGTGCGACAACGAACCGCCTTTCCTGTCGGCTGTCCGTTGTCGCCACCGAGCAATGCGCTCATCGAGTATTCGCCGTGCCAGCGAGAAAACTTCAGTATCGCCGCTGCCTATACAACCAATCGCGCAGGTTTTGTATCTCCGTTTAGTTGCCTTGACAATAATTATTTTGTATGTATAATATAATTATGGACACACTAAGATTTGAATGGGACCCCAACAAGAATGAGATCAACAAAAAGAAGCACGGCTTATCTTTCGAGGCAGCAAAGGAGGTCTTTTACGACGAGTTTGCCATTCTATTTGACGATCCGGATCATTCCATTGAAGAAGATCGCTTCCTCATTATCGGATCGATCAAATCGCAGAAAATTTGCATTGTGAGCCATTGCTACCGTGACAACGAAAACTGCATCCGTATTATCTCGGCAAGGCAGGCAACCAAAACCGAGCAACGCATTTATCTTGATGGAATTTGAGGTGATAGTATGAGAGATGAATATAACATCAGCGAACTGAATCCAAGAAAAAATCCATACGCGAACCGGCTGAAAAAGCAGATCACCATCAACATCGACGGCAGCACCATCGACTACTTCAAGTCTCTGGCCGACGCAAAAGGCATCCCCTATCAGACTCTGATCAACCTCTATTTGAGAGACTGTGCCGATAACCACCGGCAGCTCCAATTGTCCTGGCAGTAATGCTTCTGCACGAATTTTTTCGGTCAATAAAACCACGCAGCATTGTACAACAGGATACGGCGAAATCCGATCCTACCTGCAGGATAGAGGTACGCCGATTGGCCCACTGGATATGATGATCGCCGCGCACGCCAGATCTGAAGATATGATCCTGGTCACAAACAACGTCCGAGAGTTCGAGCGTGTGCATGGCTTGGTTGTTGAAAATTGGGTGGAGTAACCACCGTGCATTTGCGGATTTCTCCCCCATTGCGTGCCCCGCATAGTTCCAATTACAGTCACAGGGTCTAAACGCAAGATGGCTGTACTTTTTGTTAAAAAGCACAGCCATCTTGCGTTCAAGTATCATCACGAAAATTCTGTAGTACAAGGTATCAAAGATGCGTCTTGTATCCGATGCACCGTATCGCACAGAAGCCGAATATCTTCCATACTGTGAGAGGCAAGAATTACCGTAACCCCTGTCTCTTTCTGCTTCTGTAAAAGCTCTCGTACGTCCTCCATTCCCTGCGTATCCAGCCCATTCATTGGCTCGTCCAGAATGAGGTATCTGGGACGCTCCATGATGGCCTGAGCAATCCCAAGCCGCTGACGCATCCCCAGTGAATACTTTCCAACGTGCTTTCGACTGGACGGATCAAGCTTTACCTGCTCCATTGCCTCAGCAATTTCTTCTTTAGATATAATATTACGAATAGACGCTAATTCCTTGAGGTTCTGAAATCCAGAAAGGTACGGTAAAAAACACGGCGTTTCAATGATGATACCTGCATCTGGTGCGAAGTCTACGTCTTTTCCCAATTGCTTCCCATCCACTATTACTTGCCCCTTTGAAGGGTGCATCAAGCCGCACAATAACCGAAGCAAAACTGTCTTTCCAGCTCCATTCTTTCCAATTACTCCATGGATGAGACCTGCATCAAAAGTAGCATTGATGTTTTGCAATACTGTCTGCTCTTGAAAGACTTTAGTCAAATTTTGAATTTCAATCATAACCGTTCCCTTTTCTCCGATATTATGGCTCACATCTACCCCGATCTCATTTTGTTGCTACAAGTCCACCTGCTCCATCTGGCGCCTGGCTGCACGCCATAGTATCCAATCTGCTACTAAGAAAAACAGTACAGTGTATATCACATTTACCGCAGTTATCGGTCGTGCAGAAATACTTGCCACGTCGCAAGGGGATATGTACTTCAAAAGTGATACTTCCGGTACATACTCCAGAAATCGCTTAAAGATCAAACAGAGTACTACGAGCATATATCCGACATTTGTATGAAATTTCAAGTTGCTTACAATCAAAATCAAGCAGAAAAATCCATATAAGAGCCACGCATACAGCCATGCTACACCAAAAACTGCCCACGCCGATTTATTCATTAATACACTCATAGGAAATCGAACAGCTGTCTCAATCCCAATAGCTGTACATTTCCCAAGACGAGCAGCCAGAATCACCGGCTGGCTCCACTCGTCGGAAAAAGATAGATTTCGAACAGTGGTTACTACAAACAACAGTTCCACCAATATCAGATACACGGCTGCTGTAGAAAAGCCAGACAGGGTTTGTCCCAATAGCCAGCGACTTCGGCTGCTGCGGATAAGTTGCAGTTGTGCGCCGCTCTTCCCAAATGGGATATCGTTAACCAAAATCAGGAACGCCACTGTTATAATCAGTTGAGGAATCCAGCTATCCATTCCAAAAACAAACAATTCTCCCGCCTGAACTGTTTGTCCCTGTCGCATCAGATATCCATTGATTCCGCCAAAGCCCGTGTAAATGCACGAAAACAGGATCACCGCTGTAATATACAATTTTGAAGAACACAGCAGTTTCCTGAATCCATTGAATACAGCTCTACCCACCGCGCACCTCCCTACGAAGTCGGAGTACCCAGCTTCCAATACACACACACCACACCAGAACCACATACCCAAGCAAATATATAAATCCGCCCCATGGCAGCTGCGCGGCAGATGTAGAAATCAGCCGCGTCATGACAGGGGAAAGCATTGTCAATTCCAGCATTTGTGCTAAATAGTTTAGAATTGTTCGCAGTGTAAATGGAATAGCCACAGACATATATGTATTTTCTGTAAATCCAAAGCAGCTCAGCGACACCATCGGCCACAGTCCGCCTTGGATCATATAGATACCGCACATTGCAGCGTAGCGCAGCTCTGGATGTTTTGTCAGCCATCCCCATACACCGTCCTCCTGTGCGCCCATCCCCACTCCAAAGAAAGGTGTCATATCACTACTCCATATACCGCAGATGATTGTAAAAAGCAGGCAAGCGCCAACGGCTACCGCCATACCAGAAAGAACCGCGTTCAGTGCAGATGCTCTTACATAGGTACGGTAAGTGCTGCGGGAAACAGCCATATAAATCTCCTGCCGTCTGCCACCGAAGTGAAGGAAAAAGCAAAGCGGCACAACTGATGTGACTGAGATAAACAGCCATCCATAGCCCAGTGTCATTGATTGCTGCAAATTATATACCATATCAGCGTTCGCCTTTGGATATAGTCCTACCATCATAAAGAAGCACTGAACAAGTATAGCAGCAGCCATAGCAGGCGTATAGATCGTGTTTTTTAATTGATAGCGAAGCATATGGCCTCCTACTGACGCAGATATTCTCCTGTTTGTCCATCTAGCATCTGACTTGTAATATGCCCATTCTCCGACGGATACCAAGTTTCTTCCAAACTCCATGCCGGACGCAGCTCCCCATCAGAGCTATAATAGACCAGTCCGCCCCCCGTCACAACCGTAACGCAAGGCAGTCCACAGTTTTCATAGTAAATTCTACAAAGATCTTGAACCTCTTCTATATCCATTAAATCAGCTTTGCTCAATGTCCGGGTCTTCTGCCCCACGCGCAATGGATTTTGGATAGAAACACGTCCATCTTGGTACACGTCAACTCGTGTACCAGGAATCACCTCTGAGCCTCCACCCGGCGTATATCCCTCTGTATCCAAAACAATGCCATCTACAGCTTGCGCATAGCTGCACTGAATTGTTGTATCTTCTTCCGCTACACTCACCTCGACAAATGCCGTGCCGGTTACCCTGCTCAGTTCTTCTAAAACGGGTTGTATCTGTTCCGCCCCATTAAAAATCGACAATGTGCCGCTCTCTATCGCACCTTTGCCATTTTGCAGTTTTTCTTTCAGGGTGTCCCAAAACATTTCCATATCCAATGCATCAACGGTATAGCAGTTCATCTGCTCAGGAATCTGAATTGCATTCGCAAGCCAATAGACCTCCGTCTGTTCTGCTGCAATGGTCGTTCTGATTTCCTCCGCAGTTGGCCACTCTGTAGCTTCATTTTCTACAGGTGTTTTGAGGGAATCCCCCTGCACAACACCTGCTGCATTTGCATCCGCTTGACTTTCTTCATCTGTGCGCCGTATCTCGCCTGCGGTTCTTGGCGTACAACCACACACGCACAGAAGGAAGCACAATGTACACGTAAAAATAACCTTTCGTTTCATGTAAATACCTCGTCTTATACGTCCGTCCATTGTTACACTAACATATCAGGGAGGAGATTGCTCTCCTCCCTGATATCACTTTTTACGGGCGCCACTTTCCCTCAATGTAAACAGGTTTTGTAGCATCGTTGTCCGTCTGTGCAGATGGACGATAGTATTCATTTAAAATGCCGTATCCAGGTCGGTAATTCACAAAGAACGCACCTTCCCCAGTCCGTTCTTCTGCATACCCAACAATTGTCGCTCCGTTTTGAGATCTTACATTAACATAGAAGGACAAGCCAGTGGTGTTTGTCACCGGTTTCAGATCATAATACGCATAGCTTGTGTCAATCTCTTTTTTTTGCTCTGTAGCAAGATCAGTGGTTCCCCCAGCAGGACACATAAGCCAAAAGTTGTGGTACAAGTCATCGGATGTTGCGGCAACTTCTTCCATACCATGCGCGCTTACATAGCCAACACACATAGTCGCTACCATTGCGACCAGCAGGAGAAACGTTACAATCGATCTTTTCTTAATTTTCATCGGTTACATCCTTTCTCTTTTGTATTATTTGGCAAAATAAACGGTCTGTTCAACAGGTTCCTATATCTAAAAAAGCGGCCGCTTTTAAGATATCGTATAATAGTTTAGTAGTTCACATACCCAGAAACTTCAATATCTACGCTACCATTATTCCTAATGGCAAAAGTATAGTTACCTCTCTCTGTAACAGCAATTTTTTCGTCAATAATCCCGTCACTGACAGTTATGAAATGAAAAATTCCATCCGAATCAATTAAGCCAACATCTACGCTCACCGAATACGGTGAATACGTTGCCTTAATTGTTACTTCTTCGCCCGCCTCCAAAGGAAGCTTCGTCGTCCGCTTCGCAATCACCCCTGGCTTTACCGTAGTCTTAAAGCTCCCGGTTGCTCGTTCCACAGCAGCAACCTTCGGCACATCTTCCGCCGCCACCATTCCAACACAGCCAAAAACAATGGAAATCGCCACTACAAAACACAACGTTCTTCTTAATTTCATCATTCATTCCCCCTGCCAGTCAAATTCAAAACCACTTTCTGGTGCGTTCTCTACATTCTCTTCTTCTAAATCATCTATTTGTTTTGCCGTACTCAAAAACGATCCTGCTTTTTTACTCAATACAACATAAGCAGAAAGAAGCACACCCACTATAATTACCCCGATGATAATCGCCCATTTTTTGCGTTTTTTAGGCTTATCTTCTGTAGGTAACTCGCTGTTGCATACTGGATCGCGCTCGTCTAGGTTCTTTTCCTGTACCAACGCGCCAGCATCGGAAGCATCACTGCACAGCCAATCCAACGATACGCCGTAGATCTTCGCCAGCGCCTTCAGCTTGTCCATTGATGGCGTTGCATCCCCGCTTTCCCAGCGAGAAACCGCCTGCCTGGACACACCGAGCTGATGAGCCAGCGTCATTTGTGAGATTCCAGCTTTATCTCTTAATACGATCAGTTTTTCTCTAAGGGTC
>ERZ827458.1468-NODE-1468-length-16686-cov-3.118874_pt1 | contig 16686 bp, 13 predicted proteins | sample MGYA00519706_ERZ827458 | MGnify/ENA primary metagenome ERZ827458 (study PRJEB31778, sample SAMEA3449309) | human gut metagenome | biome: human gut; feature: human-associated habitat; material: faeces | place: United Kingdom | collected 2010/2012 ...
CATCAAAGTTGTGACCGGCATTCGCCGCTGCGGAAAGTCCACGCTGCTGGCGCAGTATCAGGGCGCGACCCCCTATCCGGGCAAGGCCGTCGTGGAGCAGGGCATGACGCTGATCGGCGGCATCCTCGACCGGCGCGGCGACAACGTGGCGATGCTCGAAGCCTTCACCCGCGCGGAAGACGAGCTGCTCGACTGGAAGGAGGACTTCGCGGAGGTCGATTTCTTCTTCAAAAATCAGGCGGGCGTGTTCCGCGACGCGGTTCGCCTGAGCGAACAGGCCGAGCGCGACAGCCATTATTTCGCCGACGAGCCGCAGGCGGTGGAAGCCGCAAAGGCCATCCGCGCCATCATCCAGATGCAGCGCCCCTATCGCGAGGTCAGGCGGCTGCCCGAGCTGAAAGCCGCCGTTCAGCAGGCCTACGCGCGCATCAGCGACGCGCGCCGCGCCCGCGTGGAGGAAACCGTCGTTCAGGCGCGCGGCGACGTGCATACCCTCGCCGGGGACGAGCCGGAGCTGCGCGGCGACATCCGCAAAATCGACGAGCAGCTCGAAGCCTTCAAGGCGCGCGCGCTGGAAGCGGAGAGCCCCGTCGAGCTGGACGCGATCATCACCCAGATTTTCACCTATCGCGACGGCCAGTGCAGGCGGCTGGAGCAGCTTTTGGCGGGGCTGCACGGGCAGAGCACGCCGAGCCTGCGCATCAAGACCATCCGCCGCTACGACGTGCTGCCGCAGAAGCGGCTGAGCAGCGCGGCGGAGATCGAGGCCTATGTGGAGCAACTGAAACAGAAGCTCTTGCAGGAGCTTGCGGGGAATGACGCGATTCAGATGAATTGACGAACGCCTTCCGTCGCCTGCGGCGACACCTCCCTCGGGGAGGAAGGCAGGGATGATTGAAATCGACACCGAGGAGGATATATCCATGAACAAGACCCAGCTCAAAAATTTCGCCGTCGCCGCGCGCGTGGCGCTCATCGAGCGCGTGAAGGATCGCGCGCGGGGGTTCGGTATTGACGAAAAGACCTGCGCGGGCGGCACGGTCATTCCCTCCAAAATGGTTCAGACGCTCGGCGGGGCGCTGCTCTCGCAGACGGAAATCAACCAGCGCGACGCGCTGCTGGCGCGCATCCAAAGCCGCGGCTACGACCAGGTGATGGAGGAAACTGCCTACACGTGGTTCAACCGCTTTATCGCGCTGCGCTATATGCAGGAGCATAACTTGCTGCCGATCTCCGTGCGCGTGCTGCCGGATGCGCCCGGCGCGCTGCCTGAGCTGGTGCGGCAGGCGCAGAACGTCGAGCTGGACGGCGTGGAGTTTTCCCACGTCGTCGAGCTGCTGGAGGGCAACCGAACCGAAACGCTCTATACCGAACTGCTGATCGCGCTGTGCAATCAGCTTTCGGACGTGCTGCCGCAGATGTTCGAGCCCATCAGCGATTACACGGAACTGCTCTTCCCCGACGGGCTGCTGCGGGAGGATTCCGTGCTGGCGATGCTGGCGGCGGTGGACGCGGAAAATTGGGCGGATATTCAGGTGATCGGATGGCTGTATCAGTATTACAACACCGAACTCAAGAACGAAACCTTTGAGCTGCTGAAAAAGAACGTCAAGATCACCAAGGAGCGCATCGGCGCGGCGACCCAGCTTTTCACGCCCGAATGGATCGTCCGCTACATGGTGGAAAACAGCCTCGGCCGTCTCTGGCTGGAAGGGCACGACGACCCTGCGCTTCGCCGGCGCTGGCGCTATTACATGGATGAAGCCGAGCAGGAGCCGCAGGTCGCCGCGCAGCTTGCGCAGATTCGCGCGCAGGAGAGCCGAATCCAGCCCGAAGAGATCCGCCTGCTCGACCCCTGCATGGGTTCGGGGCATATCCTCGTGTATGCGTTTGATGTGCTGATGGAGATTTACCGCACGCAGGGCTATACCGACCGCGACGCGGTGAGCGCCATCATCGAAAACAACCTCTACGGGCTGGATATCGACGACCGCGCCGCCCAACTGGCGTATTTCGCGCTGATGATGAAGGCCTGCGAACATGACCGCCGCTTCCTCCGCCGCGGCGTTCAGCCGCACGTCTGCACCGTCGCCGAATGGAACGGAAACCCCAACGACAGCCCCGCGTGGAGCGACGGACAGCGCCGCGCCGCGCGGATGCTCCGCGAAACGTTCAGGGACGCCAAGGAGTATGGCTCGATCCTCTCGATTCCCGAGCCGCTGGCCGACGCGCTGGATGCACTCGGCGAAAATCCGTTCGGCGGGGAAACCGCGCTCGGCGTAGACGCGGAGAATTTGCAAAGGCTCGCCGCGCAGGCGAAAATCATGGCGCGGAAATATGATGTTGTGGTGACGAACCCGCCGTATATGGGTTCCAGCGGCATGGGCGCAAGGCTGGCGGAGTTTGTGAAGAAGCAGTATCCCGATAGCAAGAGCGATTTGTTCGCGGTGTTTATGGAGCGGGGACGCGAATATACCAAAATAGGCGGGTATTGCTGCATGGTTACCATGCAGTCTTGGATGTTCCTCAGCAGTTTTGAGAAATTAAGAGGAACTATTATGAAAAACCAAACGATAACAACACTTATGCATATGGAAAATATGGTGTTGGGTATTGCGTTTGGTACGGCGGTATCTGTGCTAAAAAATGAACATATAGCCGGATATAAGGGCACATATAATCATATAAAACTGGAAGATATTGAAGATGGTGAACCAAAGGATTTTCCGGTAAAAGGAAATCGCTTTGCGCAAGTCAGTTCAGATAATTTTGAGAAGATTCCGGGGGCACCGGTGGCGTATTGGGTGAGCGAAAAAATGATGGAGGCGTTTGAAAAAGGGGTTCTATTGGGAACGGTTGCGGATGCGCGGCAAGGACTGGCAACAGCAGATAATAATAGATTTTTACGAGAATGGTATGAAATTGATGTAGATAAAATTATGTTCCATGCGAAAAGCTGTGAGGAAGCGAAAGAATCTGGAAAAAAATGGTTTCCGTATAACAAAGGCGGAGAATTTAGAAAATGGTACGGAAATAATGATTTTGTTGTAAATTGGGAAAATGATGGATATGAAATAAAACATTTTGCGGATGAAAAAGGAAAAATCCGGTCATACACCCGAAATCCACAATACTATTTTAGAGAATGTTTAAGCTGGTCTCTTGTTTCATCAAGCGTTGCAGCATTTAGATATAAGCCTAATGGAAATATATTCGATGTTGCAGGGATGAGCTGCTTTTCGGATGAAAATTTGTTGTATTTACTGAGTTTGTGCAATACGAAAATTGCTATGGAAATACTAAGCATTATAGCGCCGACGATAAACTACCAGTGCGGAGATATTGCAAATATTCCTGTAATAGATAGTGTGGCAAATCGTGAGTTAATTGAAGAAAAGACGAAAGAAAACATCAATGTTTCAACAACGGATTGGGATTCTTTTGAAACGAGTTGGGACTTTAAGAAACACCCGCTGATTTGAGAAAGGAAGAAGCGTTATGGGATACAGGCAAGATACGGTAAAATGTGAATTTTGCGGGACAACATTTGATTGTACATGGAGGATATTAAAAAAGGGCGAGATTTGGTGTGGAGAGTATCCGAAAAATGCTATATATGGAGAATGTATGAAAATCAATGGGAGATACTATGTTTTTGTGAATTGCCCGAAATGCAAGAAAAGGAATCAATATTTACTCAATGAAAAAGAAGAAGGAGAGAAAGCGGAAGATGGAAAATTCAAAAATATCTGAGATTATAATAAGTGCATTTATATCTGCTATTACAGCGATTTTGACATTGCATCTGAATCGGAAAAAGGAAATAAAAGCCCATATTTACAATAGGCGCGAAGAAGTCTATTTGAGCGTTTTTGAATCTTTTGAGAAACTGTTGGATGATAAATGGAAAATATTCCAAGGCGCGTTGAATCAATTAAAAGAAAATAAAGCAAAAATCCATCTTTATGCTTCCAATAAGGTGATTGAAAACTATGATAAGCTGTTAGATGTTTTGACGGGGATTGCTGATGATTTTAGCACTTATAGTATGAACCAATCAGACTATGACCTCAATATAAATGAAAAAGATGAAGAAGCAATAACGAATATCATTGCGAATCATGAGGATGAACTTGGAATGAAAGTAACGGATTTGATGTACAGCATGATTCAACAAATGAGAAAAGAAATGAAAATATAAGAAACGGAGTGAACCGCACATGTCCCGCCTCATTTCCGACAAATACCGCGAATACCAGCAAACATGCCAAAACCGCTTTGATACCCTCAAAGCCAACGAAGAAGAACTCAACCGCATTTTTATCGACATTTACGGCTTGCAGGAAGAACTCATGCCCGATGTGGCTGATAAGGATGTGACGGTTTATCGCATCATCGACGAGCCGAGCGACGAAGAACGCAAAATGCGCTATGTGCTTTCCATGCGCGATGAGATCGTCAGCCTGCTGTCGTATATCGTCGGCTGCATCCTCGGCCGATACTCGCCCTATGTGGACGGCCTGCTTTTCGCGGGCGGCGAATGGGACGACGCGCAGATTCGCGCGCGCATCGAGGAAGGCGCAAAAGCCTGCGATTTCGCCGATCCGTCGCTCGGGCTTTTCTACCCGGACAGCGACGGCATTGTGCCGATCACCGACGAGGCGTATTTCCCGGATGATATCGCGGAGCGCACCGTCGAGTTTGTCCGGAAGGTCTACGGCGCGGAAACGCTGGAAGAAAACCTTGCGTTTGTCGCGTCCGCCCTCGGCGGCAGGGGCGAAACCCCGCGCGAGGTCATCCGCAATTATTACCTGAACGATTTTTACGCCGACCACCTCAAAACCTATCAAAAGCGGCCGATTTACTGGCTTTGCGACAGCGGCAAGGCGGGGGCTTTCCGCGCGCTGTTTTATCTGCACCGCTATGACCGCGATACCGTCGGGCGCATCCGCATGGATTATGTGCATGAATTGCAGGATCGCCTGCGCGTGCAGCTCGACGACGCGCGCCGCGCGCAGGAGAGCGGCGAGGGGCGCGCCAAGGCGCAGGCGGGCAAACGCGCGCAGAAGCTGGAAAAGCAGCTCATCGAGCTGGGGCAGTATGAGGAACAGGTGCACCATCTGGCGGATATGCGCATCCCGCTCGACCTTGACGACGGCGTGAAGGTCAATTACGCCAAGCTCGGCGCGATACTCGGCAAAATCAAGTGACGGAGGGGAAGACGATGGATGTACGGCAGGAATTGCTGCGGCGGTTTGCCGCGCCCCTTCCGGAATACTACACGCGGCGCATCGTCGTGTTCGAGGATGACCAGGGCGGTTTCGCCGCCGACGTGGAGCAGATGGAGCTGCCCGGCGTGCGCATTCTCGTCATGCGGGAGGACGAGTGGTTCACCCTGCGGCGGCAGATCGAGAGCGATTACGCGGCGGAGGACATTCTGCTCTACTGCCCGAAGACGTTTGCGCGCTGGCAGGATAACTGGCTGGCGGATGTGTTCAAATACAGCGAGATATTCCGCGCGGATTACTGGTCGCTGCTCTTTGAGGAACTGCACATCGCCGACGGCGTGGATATGCGGCGCTATGCGCGGAAGGTGGGGCGCTTTTTCGCCAGCCGGGATCGCGTGGCGAAGCTGGGCGCGCTCGGGAAGGATTACCGCAGCGAGCAGGAGCTGGAAATCGGCGTGATGAGCGTGCTCTGCGGGCTGAAAAGCGCGTCGCTTTCGGGCGTGCTCGGCGCGGCGGTGCTCGGCGCGCACGAGGAAGAAAACGAGAAGCTGAAAGCCATCGAAAAGTTCTGCGGGGCGGACGCATTTTGGCTGCTGGCCGAAAAGGCGATCGGCTATACCGGCAATCGGGACGCGGCGGAGCTGGCCTGCTATCTGCTGACGAGCGCGGCGCTGCTGAACGCGCCGGAGGATGCGTTCGCGGGACTGCCGGGCGCGGCGGCCTACGCGCAGCAGGCGTATGCGCTGGTCAGCAAGTGGCTGCACGAGGACAGAGAAGCCATGCTGGAAACCTGCCGCGCGGTGGAGGAACGCTACCCCGTCATGGCGCGGCTGCAAAAGCTCGACCGGGCGGCGCTGATGCGCGTGTCGGTCTACCCCTGCGCGGACGCGCTGCTGATCCGCGCGGCGCTGACGGCGTTTGCGCGGGACAGCATGAACGTGGACGAGGTGCAGGGCATGATGCAGGCGCGGCGGGAGCTGCCGTGGTGGGGGCTGTACGCGCCGTATGCGGATGCGCTGGGCGCGCTGTGCGAGATGCAGCTCTTCATCCGGGCGTATCGGGACGGCTTCCATTTCACCGACGCGGAGGAGATGTTCGCGGCGTATGCCTCGCGCCTGTGCCGGATGGATACGGCGTATCGCCACCTGTGCGCGGCGGCGGATCGGGCGCTGGCGCTGGGGCTGTTCGCGCTGGAGGACGAATTGAAGGCGGCTGTGCAGGCGGCGGAGCGGCTGTATAAAAACGGCTGCCTCGCGCCGCTGGGCGTGTGCTGGTCGGCACTGCTGGCGGGGCAGACGCTGGAAACCGCGCTGGCGATTGTGCCGCGGCAGGAGCGGTTTTATGCGGATCATGTGCGCGGGGAGGACGCGCGCACGTTCGTCATCGTCTCCGACGCGCTGCGCTACGAGGTCGCGCAGGAGCTGACCGATCGGCTGCACGGCAGGCTTTCGGGCAACACGGTCTGCACGGCGATGGTCGGCACGATCCCGACGATCACGCCGGTGGGCATGGCGGCGCTTCTGCCGCACAAAAAGCTGACGCTCACGGAGGAGTTGAGCGTGCTCTGCGACGGCATGCGCACCGACGCGAGCCAGCGCGAGGCCGTTTTGCGGGCGGCGTGCCCGCAGAGCGCCGCGCTGGAGCTGGGCGTGTTTCGGCGGATGACGCGCGCCCAGCGGCAGGAAATCGCGCGGGAGGCGAAGGTCGTCTATCTCTATCAGGATGTGATCGACCGCGCGGGCGAAAGCGACGGCGACGTGTTCGCCGCGTGCGAAACCGCGATGAGCGAAATCGAGCAGGCGATGCGCATGCTGGTCAGCGAGCTGAGCGCCGCGTGCATCTATGTCACGACGGATCACGGGTTCATCTACACCCGCTCGCCGCTGGAGGAGACGGATAAGGCGGAGCGGGAGCTTGCGGCGGGCGACGTGCTCTGCTATAAGCGGCGCTATGCGGTTGTGCGGGAGAACGTCAGCGACGAGCGGACGCTTTCCATGCCGCTGACGATGCTCGGCCGGCCGGAATGGGCCTGCGTCACGCCGCGCGGCGATCTGCGCTTTAAGCAGCAGGGCGGCGCGTCGCCGTATATGCACGGCGGGCTTTCCCTTCAGGAGCTGGTCGTCCCGCTCATCGCGTATCGCAACAGGAAGGCGGGGCAGAAGGGCTACCGCGCGATCACCAAGGCGGATATCGTGCTGCTCGGCGAGAATCGAACCATCAGCAACGGCATTTTCACGCTGGTGTTTTATCAGCAGGAGGCCTGCGGCGGCAAGGTGCAGCCGCGCACGGTCAACGCGCGCTTTGTGGATCGGCGCGGGCAGCCCGTCAGCGACAGCCACCGCATCATCGGCGACAGCGCCGCAGCGGAGAACAACGACCGCACAACGCGCGTCACCTTCCGCCTGCTGGGCAGCAATTACGATAAAAACGAACGTTACGACCTCGTGCTGACCGATGAAGACGATCGAACCGAACTCGCGCGGGTTCCGTTTACCATCGACATCGTGTTCGGCATGGACTTTGATTTTTAAGGAGGCGGGAACATGGATGCACTGGATCGAAAGATCAACGAGGTGTTTCCGGGAAAGGTCGTCCGAAAGGATTTGACGGCGCTGCTTCGCCGCGGCGCGAACGTGCCGACCTTCGTGCTGGAATATCTGCTCGGCATGTATTGCGCGACCGACGATGAAACGGCCATCGCCGAGGGCGTGGAAAAAATCCGCAAAATTCTCGCGGAAAACTATGTCCGCCCGGAAGAAAGCGAAAAGGTGAAATCGCTCATCCGCGAGCGCGGGGAATACACCGTCATCGACAAGGTCAGCGCCGTGCTGGATGAATACAAGGATATCTACGTCGCGCGGTTTTCCAATCTGGAAATCGAGCCGTTCGTCCTGCAAAGCGATTACGCCGTGAAATACACCAAAATCTTGATGGGCGGCATCTGGTGCATCGCGCGCATCGGCTATACCTATCAGCAGGATTCGATGGAGGACGAGAAGAAGCGCCGCAAAAAGCGCGGGCCGGAGGATTCGCCTTTCCGTATTCTCGGCCTCAAGCCGATTCAGCTCCCCAACCTCGACGCGGCGGAGATGATCGAAAAGCGGAAGGAATTTACCACCGAGGAATGGATCGCGATGCTGCTCCGCTCGGAGGGCATGGAGCCGGACGCGCTGAGCGAAAAAGAAAAGCTGCATTTCATCGAGCGCATGGTGCCGCTGGCCGAGCACAACTACAACCTTTGCGAGCTCGGCCCGCGCGGCACGGGCAAGAGCCATCTGTATAAGGAAATTTCGCCGTATTCCATTCTGATGAGCGGCGGACAGACGACCACGGCGAACCTGTTCTACTCCATGGCGGCGCACAGGGTCGGGCTGGTCGGCCATTGGGACTGCGTGGCCTTTGACGAGGTGGCGGGCATGCGTTTCCGCGATCTGGACGCGATTCAGATTATGAAGGATTACATGGCCTCCGGCTCGTTTGCCCGTGGGCGGGATATGATTAACGCGGATGCGTCGATGGTCTTTGTCGGCAACATCAACGACAGCGTGCAGAATCTGCTCAAGGTTGCGCACCTGTTTGAGCCGTTCCCGCCCGAATTCAACAACGACAGCGCGTTTTTTGACCGGATTCATTATTACCTGCCCGGCTGGGAAATTCCGAAAATGCGTTCGGAGCTGCTGACGGAAAAATACGGACTGATTACGGATTGTCTGGCCGAGCTGACGCGGGAGCTGCGCAAAAAGGACTGCACGCATCTGCTCGACGCCTATTTCCGCCTGAATGGCAAATTCAACAAGCGCGACGAAATCGCCGTGCGCAAGACCATGTCCGGCCTGATTAAGCTGATTTTCCCGGATGAAAACGTGACGGAAGACGAGATGCGCCGACTGCTGGAATACGCGATTGAGGGACGGCGGCGCGTGAAGGAGCAGCTCAAGCTCATGGCCGGGGTGGAATTTGCGGACGTCGCGCTGGGCTATGTGGATGAATACGGCAGCGAAACCGTCGTCTCCGTGCCGGAACAGGCTTCCAATACGCTGATTCCCGCCGAGAAGCTTCCGGCAGGCCACGTGTTTGCGCTCGGCGCAAATCAGATTGACGGCGAAGTGGCGGTCTATCGGCTGGAAAACAAGGTCATCCGCGGCAACGGCAAGATGGAGACGCAGGGCATCGGCGGCAATCGCGCCGTGAACGAATGTGTTGACGCGGCCTGGTATTATTTCATGGACAAGGCGAGAAGCATCCTGCCCGGCACGACGCTTTCGGATCACGATTATCTGCTCTATTATGCCGATCCGCAGAGCAAGGGGCTGAGCACGGAGGTATCCGTGGCGGAATTGGTCGGCCTTTGCAGCGCGGTGGCGAACCGCCCCGTGATGGAGGCGACGGCGGTAATCGGCGAAATCAAGCTGTCCGGCACGATGGGCGAAATCAAAAATCTGGAGAACATCGTCCGCGTGGCGAAGAACGCGGGCGCGAAGCAGCTATTGCTCCCGATTCAAAGCATGCAGGAGCTGATGCACGTTCCGGGCGAGCTGCTGACGGCGGTTCAGCCGATTTTTTACAGCGATCCGATTGAAGCCGTGAAAAAGGCGATTGAGCTGGCATAAAACGGGGAGGGAGAAACGATGCGCTTTATCTGCGCCGCGTGTGGAAAAACGCTGGATTTGCAAGGGGAAGAAGCGAGGTTTTGCCCGTTTTGCGGCAGGGCATACGCCGCGGCTGTCGTGGAGGGCGCGCGGGCGGACGCTGTGCAGGCCAAGTATTGGCAGATGACGCGGGCGGCTTATGGGGCGGCCCTGCGCGATATGGCGGACTTTCAGGGCAGACAAAGCCCAAAAAAGGGCTTTCGCCTTGAGCGTCTGACGGGCGCGTCGAGCAAGAATCAAGCCCGGCAGGAAATCGAGCGCTGTCTGGCGATGCTGGCCAAGCAGCTGGACGCGCCGAAGGAGACGGAACAGCGCGCGCCGGACGACGCAATCGACACGTTCGGCAGGCAGGTGGCGCGGATTTTGGGCGGGGAAATTCCCGAAAGTGCGCCGCCTAAAGAGGACGAAAAGCTGGAAGAAAAGAAAAAGCAATACGACGAGGCCAAAAAACTGCTCGATGCGCTGACGCGAACGCAGGCGACGCTCAACCGGCTGATGGATGAAAACGGCACATTTATTTTTGCCGATGCGGCGGAGGCGAAAAAGGCGAAGCAGCCGATGAACGAGCAGGCCGAGAAGCTGATTGCGCTTGCGCAGAAGGATTACGATCCGATTTTCGGCGAATCGTATGAGCCGTTTGTCGCCGCATATATGCAGGCCATGGCGGCTGTCGCCGAGCTGGTTCGGCCGAAAGAGAAGGACGCATCCGCCGACGCGAAGACGTGGGTGGAAAAACTCGACTTCTTGCTCGATCAGGCGTATCAAAATCGGAAGGACATGATGGCCGTCTGGCGGGAGACGGACGCGGTATGCGCCGCATTTGAAAAAAGGCTGGAGGAAGAACGGAAAAAGGACGAGTGAGACGGAGGAAAATAAGGATGGACTTTACGATTGAAAACGATGTATTGCTGGGGTACGAAGGCGCTGATGAGTACGTGACCATTCCGGAGGGCGTGACGGCCATAGGAGCATATGCGTTTATGAATAATGAATGTTTGAAAGGCGTAACCATCCCGGACAGTGTGACGAGCATAGGAAAGCTGGCATTTCATCAGTGCAGCAATTTGACGAGTATAAACATCCCCGAGGGTGTGACAAGCATTGAAAAGATGGTGTTTTCCAAGTGCAGCAGCTTGACACAGATAACCCTCCCCTCGACGGTGACCAGTATAGGAGAGTGCGCATTTGCTCAGTGCAGCAGTTTGGTGAGTGTAAACATCCCCGAAGGCGTGACAAGCATCGGAAAACAGGCATTTGCGCTGTGCAGCAGCTTGGTGAGTGTAAACATCCCTGAAGGTGTGACAAGCATCGAAAAACAGGCATTTATCTGGTGTACGATTATGTGTGCAGCAGCGCGGCTCCGGTGAAATCGGCTGCAGCTCAGCGGGAAAGCGGACGGGATGTGCGGATGATTCTGCTGGAGGATTTTCTGAAGGCGATTCGGGCAAGCGGCTATCAGAAGCCGAAGCCGGTTATTCCGACGATTCCGTCTATTCCCAGACCGATTGTCGAAGAACCCAAGCCGCCGGAGAGGTTTGTCATTGAAAATGGGGATACGCTTGTCAAATACAACGGCGACGAGAAAATCGTTGTGGTTCCGGCGGGAATCAGGAAAATCGGGTTTGAAGCGTTTGGAAAAAACGAACCGGGGAAAAGCAAGCTGGAAAGGGTCGTTCTTCCTGAAGGATTGGAGGAAATCGAGCTGTTTGCGTTTTCCTGCTGCGATCAACTGCAATTTGTGAATCTGCCCGATTCACTGATAAAAATTGGAGAAAATGCGTTTTGGAACTGCAAAAAGCTGACCGAGATTCGGATTCCGGAAAGTGTGGAGTATATCGGGGAGAGTGTATTTGAAAGCTGCGAGGCACTGCTGGATATTTACACGCCCGACTATATAGAAAAAGTCGAACCATTCGCTTTTGATACGGGCAATATCGCGACGAAACTTCATGCGAGGCCGGGAAGCATCATGGATATGGTGTATCAGCCGAATCAGGAGCTGAAAAAGAAATTGGCAGAGCAGCAGAACGAGCCCGCAAAGCGAAGACGAGCGGCCCAAACGAATGAAGCGCAGGCTGCGCCCGAAGCGCCTAAGAAAAAGGAGGGCTGCTATATTGCCACGGCAGTCTACGGCTCGTATGACGCGCCGGAAGTGCGGACATTGCGGCGCTTCCGCGACGAAACGCTGAAAAAGTCAGCTGCGGGAAGAATGTTTATCCGTGTATACTATCGTTTTAGCCCGCCGATTGCACAGCGGTTGAAGAACGCGACGAAAGTTAACCGTTTGGTTCGCAGGATGCTGGATGGGTTTGTCGAAAAATTGAATGAAAAGAAATCCTGACAAACAGGATAATGCCTCGAGCCGGGCAGACGGCGTTCTACGGGTTAAAACAAGGGTCATCCTCCGCAAATCGGAAGATGACCCTTGCCCTATTGGTTAGGAATGGCGCTTTGCGCTCTCCCGCGCATGGGGCGCTCGGCCTGCTCGATCGGGCACTTCAGCATATGAATTGCATGTTCATTGTGTTTCTCACTTTCTTGTGGTGTCGGTTATAAAGTACTTTCTGCAACTATCGGAATGATTCCGATCTGTCTCCTTTCGTTCATTTTGTTTATCACACCACAATACTTGAGATAAAAAGAAGAAATCCGAACCCATCCCCAATCGGGATGACGTTCGGATTTCTTGGGTTTGGTGGAGCATAGGAGATTCGAACTCCTGACCCCAACACTGCCAGTGTTGTGCGCTACCAACTGCGCTAATGCCCCGTCAACGTTGCATATTATATCGCAGAATTTTGCCTGCGTCAAGCCCCTTTTTCAACTTTTTTGCATGAAACGACAAAAAATGCATCGCATGGGCTGACCTCAAAGGGGAAGCGCTTGCTTTTGGTTTGCGAAATGGGTATAATAACGAAAAAAGACAGGCGCGGAGGGATGACATGGCTCAAAAATATACGCGAAACATGATTCGCAACGTGTTTATCGAAATGCTGGATGAACGCCCCTTCGACGAGATCACCGTGACCGATCTGGTGACGCGGTGCGAGATCAACCGCAAGACGTTTTACTATTATTATCAGGATTTATATGCCGTGCTGACGGAGATTTTCGAATCGGAGCTGGAAACCGTGCTCGGCGGCGTGAAGGAGCATGTCACCTGGGAGGAGGGCATCGCACAGGCGATGCAGATTGCCCTGCGGCATAAGCGCGCCGTCTACCACGTGTATCACTCCATGCAGCGCGAGTCGCTGGAAAAATACCTCTACAACGTCGCGGGCGAGGTCATGCGCCGCTATGTCGAGCGGCAGAGCGAGGGGATTCACGCCAGTCAGGGGGATAAGGATATCATCGCCCAGTTTTATCAGAGCGCGCTGACCGAAATGGTGCTCAACTGGATCGGGCAGGGCATGAAGGAGGACGGGCTGGAGATGATTACCCGCATCGGCCAGCTCTTCGACGGCAATATCCGCGCGTCGCTCAAGCGCAGCGAGAATCTGCCGGTTCGCCCGTGGAAGGGCGGCATCAATGCGTAAGAGCCTTTATATGATGTAATCAAACCCCGCGTCGTCGCTTTTCATCAAATCCGCGAGGGTATAGCTGTCCAGATAGTCGCAGATCAGCTTGCTGAGCCCCTGCCACATGGGGTAGGTTCGGCAGTTCGCCATCCTTGCGCAGGGCTCGTGCGGCTCGCACAGGCAGGCCACCGGCGCGAGCGAGCCCTCCGTGATTTCCAGAATCCGGCGGACGGTGAATTGATCCGGCGTGCCGTTCAGGCGATAACCGCCGCCCTTGCCGCGCACGCCGATGAGCACGTTATTCTGCACGAGCAGCTTGACGATGCTTTCCAGATATTTTTCGGAAATCTCCTGTCGGGCGGCGATCTCTTTGAGGGGCACGTAGCCGCCCCCGCGCTCGTGCTCGGCCATATCCACCAGCATGCGCAGCGCATAGCGGCCTTTGGTTGAAATCATCATCGGGTTGTGTGCCTCCTTCGTCCCCGGCCATGTGCGGTCGGGGGCGTTTTTTGATGGATGGGAATTGCATAAAATCGCCCGCGTTTGCATGGCTTCGATGCTTTGCAGACTTCGGCGGGGAGAAAGGCGGGCTCAGCCCGCTTTTGATTACCCATTATACCACGGGGTAAATAAAGAATTCAAGAAAGGGGTGCAAAAACGCTTGACATCTGCCGAATATGGGATTATAATTCCGCCAACCGACCGGAAAAGTGGGTTGTAAACGACAAAAGGAGGAATTTGCCATGAGCAGGATCTATACCGGCGCCGATCAACTGATCGGCCACACTCCGCTGCTGGAGCTGACCCACATCGAGAAGAAGGAGGGGCTGAACGCCCGAATCCTCGCCAAGCTGGAATATTTCAACCCCGCCGGTTCCGTGAAGGATCGGATCGCAAAGGGGATGATTGACGATGCGGAGGCTGCGGGCGCGCTGAAACCCGGCAGCGTCATCATCGAGCCGACGTCGGGCAACACCGGCATCGGCCTGGCTTCCGTCGCGGCGGCGCGCGGTTACCGCATCATCATCGTCATGCCGGAGACGATGAGCGTCGAGCGCCGCCAACTGATGAAGGCGTATGGCGCGGAGCTGGTGCTCAGCGACGGCGCGAAGGGCATGAAGGGCGCGATTGCCAAGGCGAACGAGCTGGCGGCGGAAATTCCGAACAGCTTCATCCCCGGTCAGTTTGTGAACCCGGCGAACCCGGCGGTGCACAGGGCGAGCACCGGCCCGGAAATCTGGGCGGATACCGACGGCGCGGTGGATATCTTCGTGGCGGGCGTCGGCACGGGCGGCACGATCACCGGCGTGGGAGAATACCTCAAGGCGCAGAACCCGAACGTGCGGGTGGTTGCGGTGGAACCGGCGTCCTCTCCGGTGTTAAGCCGCGGCGTTGCGGGCGCGCACAAGATTCAGGGCATCGGCGCGGGCTTTGTGCCGGAGGTGCTGAACACGAAGGTCTACGACGAGGTAATCGCGGTGGAGAACGAGGATGCGTTCGCAACCGGCCGCGAGATTGGCCGCAGCGAGGGCGTGCTGGTGGGCATTTCCTCCGGCGCGGCGGTCTATGCGGCGATTCAGCTGGCGAAGCGCCCGGAAAACGCGGGCAAGAACATCGTCGTGCTTCTGCCGGATACGGGCGACCGCTATCTGTCCACGCCGCTGTTTGCGGAATAACGGGGGAAGAATAGCTTTTATCCACAGTTTTGAGCATTGGGCTGTCATGCCTAAACCGAATATTTCAAGGAAAAAGTATAAGCGTTGTTTGGGTATGGGGCTTTGCCCCATCGCCCCACCAAAGGGCTTTCCGATCGCCCTTTGGAAACCTTCGGGCGCAAAGACTTAGTTTTATTCTTGAAATGTTGGTTTTCAGCTTGACAGTCCGGTGCCTTTTTTAATTTTGTGAAAGAACATAAAATCGTCCGCAAAGGCGATGCTCTATATCGGTTTAACCGATGAAAGAGGCTTAACCATAGGATGAAACTATGACTGGCGGCAGGAAACGGGGATTTGACCTTTACGGTCTCTGCCCGTATAATACAGTCACCGGATCGGAAAACGATCATCCAAAACGAAACAGGGGGATTTGAACATGCTGTTTCATCCGGGCGGGAGCAGAAGCCGAATGTGCTGAGTGCCGAACCCCGCCGCCAAACATCATTTTGATATCATAAAGGAGATTGCATCATATGAATCGCATTGCCAAGAACATTGTTACGCTGGCCGCGACGGCCGCGCTCGCCCTGACCTCTGCCGCCGCGCTGGCGGCCGCCCCGCTCCAGCTCGGTGTGCCGGACGACGGCACGAACCTCTCCCGCGGTATCAGGCTGCTGGAAGCCGCAGGCTTCATCGAGGTTGACCCGGCGGCGGGCTACACCCCGGAAATCAAGGACATCACCAAGTACCTCTACAACGTGGAGGTGACCCCGATTGCGGCGAACACGCTGCCCTCCACGCTGGGCGATTTCGCCGCCTCCACCATCAACGGCACCTACGCCGTGCCCTACGGCCTGATCCCCTCGCGCGACGCGCTGCTCATCGAGAAGCAGGACGAGAACGGCGAAAACCCGTATGTGAACGTGATCGTCGCCCGCACCGCGGACAAGGACAACGAGGTTTACAAGAAAGTCGTCGAGGCTTATCAGACCCAGCTTGTCGCGGAGTTCCTGCTGGTCAATTACCACGAGACGTTCTTCCCGGCCTTCCCGTATGACGAAAGCGCGACGTTTGCCGTGACTGAGGACAACGTTTCCGAGATTTCCGGCTACAAGTCCTCCAAAGAGGGCAAGACCGTCGTGAAGATCGGCGTGTGCGGCGGCGTGAACAACAACGAGCAGTGGATCGCGACCCAGAAGGTGCTCGACGACGAGGGCGCGAACATCTACATCGAGCTGGTAGAGTTCGACGCATACAACCTGCCCAACGAGGCGCTCAACAGCGGCGACATCGACCTGAACGCCTTCCAGCACAAGGCCTACCTCGCCAAGGACTGCGGCGCGAACGGCTATGATCTCACCGTCATCGGCGATACCCTGATCGCCCCGCTGTGCATCTACTCCGAGAAGTACGATTCCATCGACGCGATCAAGGAAGCGGCCGGCGCGAAGTAAGCAAAGGGCACCCTTTCAACCGGTACGGCCTGCAAAAGGGCCGTACCGGCTTTTCCTGTTTAGCATTCAGCAAATGAGTAAATTCGAAATGATGCACAAATTCCGATAACGGGCGCGCAATGCGCGCCCTGACTCCCTCAGTCACGGCTGCGCCGTGCCAGCTCCCTCGAAGAGGGAGCTCC
>ERZ827458.1470-NODE-1470-length-16649-cov-6.716946_pt1 | contig 16649 bp, 16 predicted proteins | sample MGYA00519706_ERZ827458 | MGnify/ENA primary metagenome ERZ827458 (study PRJEB31778, sample SAMEA3449309) | human gut metagenome | biome: human gut; feature: human-associated habitat; material: faeces | place: United Kingdom | collected 2010/2012 ...
ATTAGTGGCTCAAATATTGGTTCCCACTTGGCTCAAATATTCGTTGACATTCACAAAGTGGTACACATGGACGCAGGAGGCCGGAAATGGTGCGCCCAGCGCCAGCAAAGTCGAATCATGCAGATGTTGGGAAATAAATTGCCCGTAAAACACAAAAAAAGAAACGATTTTACAATCACTTCCAACGCCTGGGTGAGAAGATTCGAACTTCCGGCCTCTTGAACCCCATGAAAAGCATTCGACGACCCGCAAATCCTTGCGCCACAAGCCTTTGCGGCACTTTCACAAGGGGCAAATAACCCCGAAATAACCCCGTCATCATGAATGGAACGATTTTAGCTCCTGTGCTGTGTATGCGGTTCAATGTCAAGGCGACAATAAGCACAGGAGGTTTGCTTGATGAAAATGACGATGACGAACGAACTGCCTGCCGAAATCATGGAGAACGGCATTCACTACACCCTTGTGGGCGATTACTACTTTCCTACCTGTATGCTGGCGGACAGGTTGCCCAATGGCAAGTGGGCATCCCTGTATGAGCGCTATTTGCAGGAGAAGCATCCGCACGAGTATGTTAGGCTGATTTGGGCGGATGAGCTGTCGGCGCTGCTGGAATCCGTGCAGAAGGAGTGCGAAGAGCGGGTGGCGGTGCTTGTTCGGGAGATGGCGGAGGCGGAAGGCGTGAATGAGGAGATGAAGGAAAATGAGCAGATGGAGTGGGTGCGGAGGATGGAGATGATTTGCGGCAGGGTAGAGGAGGTTGTGCGCGAGGAAATCATAGGATAAGTGAAAAGAGGAACGGCAGCAGGGATTTCCTGCTGCTTTATTCGTATAATAATTGCTGTCATGGAAAGAAGGACAACCGATACAGATAGACTGTCGAAAAATCAAGCAGTAAATGATATAATCATCATGGAAAAGAGGGCGAGGAGACTATTGTTGTGCTTGCAAGAAAGAGCGAAAAAGAGCTTGCCTTTCGCAGCTCTGCCGCGGAATATTTGACCTTTGTCGCTGCCACTGGCGAGAGCGACGTCAGCTTCGAGATGCGCTACGAGGATGAGAATATCTGGTTGACGCAGAAGATGATGGCGACATTGTATGACGTGTCCGTAGCGGCAATCAATCAGCACTTGAAGAAAGTCTTCGAGGATGGTGAGTTGCGCAAGGAATCAGTTATTAAGAAATACTTAATAACTGCCGCGGATGGACGAACATGCGAAATCCTCGGTTCGTTCCAAAGTGGAACATGTGTTTTGCGCACTGTTTGCACTTGCGAATTTATACCTTGCTCGCAATCGAATGAAGGTTGCGTAACGAGGTCTATTTCGCGTGCAAACAGTGCGCTTGAATTTCGCTTTTTCTCGAAATTTTGGTCGCGAAGATGACGTAGCTGGGTTGGGCACAATTATGAGGGGTATCCTTAGAACCAGATGCAGTCGGACAGTCCGCGTTCCCTGCCGCTTGGCGGTTACAGCGCTGCTGATTTTCGGGGCGCTGGTGTACTACCGCCCCAGCCGCCGCACCGCGCAGAAACTTGGTGCGCAATCTTCGCACGCATGACACGGCGCACAAGCACCTTGATGCCCAGCGCAGCAAGCGCGACTACGCTTCCCGCAATCCCGAACGCGCCCGCCTGAACCAGCGCGGCGTTCAGCTCCCCGCCCAGCGGCTCGGTCAGCCCGACGAAGCACGGCGCGTAGTATCCAAGCCGCAACCCATACGACGACGCAAAGCAAATGATGCTGTTGAGGGTCACGCCCGCCATCAATCCGCCAACAAGGCGGCGAAGAATCGTTTTCAGCATAATCAACACTCCTAAACTTTCCCCCGCAAAAAGATTCTGCGGGGGGGTTTATTAGAAATAGATGCAGTCGGACAGTTCACGCTCCGTACCGCCTGCCGGTTCGTTGAGAATCACGCCTTGAAACCACATTTCCGTCGAGCCGCCGCCGTCAAGGTTGATGGCGTTCGCCGCGCCCAGCAACACGAACAGCGATTGCAGCGATTGCAGCGAAATGCCGTCGGAGTACCCCGGCTGGCGCCCGTCCACGACAATCAGCACATAATGCAGCGGGTCAATCATGCCGATGCCGGTGCGGGGTTCGCGGCGGCTATCGCGGGTGGAAATGACGTCGAAGGACTTCGGGAAGCTGACCGCCGCGCCGTCCTGAACCAGAATCGGGCCGAACTCGAACGTGTGCATCACGTTTTCCTTCTCCAATCGCTCAGCGACTGCTTTGGCATTGTCGCGACTGTGGTCACCAACCATCTCCAATGAGCCGTCGGGCAGGACAGCCACCAGATGTCGCGTCGTGCTGTTGGCGCGGATGCGGCTGCCGTCGCGGATGATGATGCCGTAGTTATGCGTGCCGTAATCATCGGCGTTGATGGCAAGCACCGCGCCCGCCTGCTGCGCCATCACGGAGATGGTATCGAAGCCGCCGCCCGCAGAACCGGCGTGGAAGTCGCCTGCGTCCTTCAATTGCACGTCCGCGATGAACGCGACAGAGTTATCCCACTCAATGCGCTTGATTTTGATGCTGCGGTAGGAATCCTCGTAGATTTCGTCGTAGGGTTCGGCGATGCAGGGGGTGTCCCAGAGGTCGTCGATGATGATGTCGCCACCTGGTTCGGAGGTGGGTAGGTCCCAATCCTCTTCGGCGGAGGCAGCGGGGAGGGTCAGGGCAAATATCAGGCAGAGTGCCAATAATGCGGATTTCCCAAAATGGGTCTTCGTCATCATTCATTTCTCCTTTTTGCAGTGGGGTTGTCCCCGCTTCCGGGAACACCTAAATGATAGCAGACGAAAATAAGAATCATATATTAGGGGAAACGGGAAATTTTCTTATCCGCTTCTTATGTTTTTATGATATACTGTAATAAAGGTAGAAAGGAGCGGATGGATATGCGGCTGTTGATTGTCGAGGATGATGCGGCGCTGCGGGAGATTCTGGCGAAGCGGCTGATGCAGGAGGGGTATGCGGTGGACGAAAGCGGCGACGGCAACGAGGGCTTGCAGTATGCACTGAATACGCCGTATGACGGGCTGATACTGGACATTATGCTGCCAGGCATCGACGGGCTGACGCTGCTGAAACATCTGCGGGCGCGGGGCGCGTCGTGCGGGGTGCTGCTGCTGACGGCGCGGGACGCGGTGGATGACCGGGTGCGCGGGCTGGACTGCGGCGCGGATGATTACCTGACGAAGCCGTTCGCCTATGAAGAACTGTCTGCTCGCCTGCGTGCGATGCTGCGCCATCATGCGCCGTCGCGGTCGCCCGTTTTGCGCGTGGGGGGCTTGGAGATGGACACGACGGCGCACACCGTTCACCGCGGCGCGAGGCTCATCACCTTGACGACGAAGGAGTATGCCCTGCTGGAATACATGATGCGCAACGCCGGGCAGGTTCTGACGCCGGGGCAGCTGTACGACCATGTCTGGGACTATCAGGGCGGGCTGGATTCCAACCTTGTGCCGGTGTACATCGGCTATCTGCGCGGAAAAATTGACCGCGGCGAAGAAAAACAGCTGATTCAGACCGTGCGCGGGTTCGGGTACGTCCTGCGGGAGGAAAAGAATGCGGAATAAGGGCTCGCTGCGCCTGCGGATGGCGCTGTGGTTCACACTGTCTGTGCTGGCAGTAACGGGTCTGTTCTTTTGCGCGCTATATTTCACGACGCAGAGCCGCCTGAACGCCATGCTCCGCGAAGATTTGTCGCTGGCACTGGAACAATTGTCTTCGCAGGTGGAACATGAGCAGGGACAGCTGATTTTCGAGAACGAGACGCCTGTCAAGCCCGGCATCTCCTATTTCATCATGGAGAAAAACGGCAGCGAACTGGCGTCGTTTGGGGAGGACATTACCCTCTTTGACGGCGAACCGATACAGGAAAACGAATACTCGCGCGTCTGGCGCGGCGACGAGGAATATCTGCTGCTGGATTCGCCGCTGATGACCGTCGGCAACGAGGGCATCCGCATCCGCGTCGCGGCGTCGTGCAATTCGGTGCGGGAGACGCTGCGGGTGTTCGAGGTGATTTTCGCGTTTGGCGTCCCGCTGATGACGGTGCTCGCGGCGCTGATTGGCTTCCTGATAGCGAGCCGCTCCCTGCGCCCAATTCACCGCATCATCGCCTGTGCGGACGAAATTGCGGGCGGCGACCTGTCCCGCCGCGTGCCGGAAGAAACGTCCGCCGACGAGTTAGGCGAACTCAGCCGGACGCTGAACCGGATGCTGGTGTCCCTCGAAAGCGCCTTCCAGCGCGAACGCCGCTTCACCTCCGACGCTTCGCACGAGCTGCGCACTCCCGTTGCCGTCATCCTTGCCTACGCCGAGAGCTTGCAGGGTGACCCGTCGCTATCCACCGATGCGCGGGCGAAGGTCGAGCCTATCCTCCGCGAATGCCGCCGGATGCAGCGCATGATTGAGCAGATGCTGACGCTCACGCGCGCGCAGGAGCGGCGGTATCCGGTGACGATGGAGGAGATTTGCCTGAACGACGTGTTTGCGGGCGTCGAGATGGTGATTTCTGAGCAGGCGGTGCAGGAGAACATCGCCCTGCGGTTCGATGCGCCGGAGGAAATCAAGATAACCGCTGACCAGAGCTTGATTACGCAGATGCTGCTGAATCTGATGGAGAATGCGCTGAAATACGGGAAGAGCGGCGGGCATGTGGCGTGCAGGGCGCATCGGCTGGGCGACTGGGTGCAGATTGCGATTTCGGATGATGGGGTGGGGATTAGCGAGGAGAATCTGCCGCATATTTTTGAGCGGTTTTTCCGGGCGGATACGGCGAGGGATAGGACAGGAACGGGATTGGGATTGTCGATTGTGCAGTGGATTGTGCAGCTCCATCAGGGGGATGTCAGGGTGACAAGTCAGGTGGGGAAGGGGACGACCTTCACGATAACCCTTCCGGTAAATCAAAATAGAGGCTAATGCAATCCCGCAAAAAGAAAGAACAGCAAAAAGGTCGGGAAAGTGGTATAATAAAGAGGTAAAGATGCAATTGACGATGAGCCTGATCAGCGACGAGCTGGGGCAGGCATCAACGAAGAAGAAAGAGTTTCTGGGAATCATGTCATGGTCGGAATGGGTTGGGATTGTGCAGCCGCACTATATATAGAATGGGAAGGAAAAATGTGATGGAAGTAAAATTTTATGATACAGTTAATGATGAACTATTGAAATTTGCAGTAGTAATCTCACAGAGTAACGGCAAGTGGGTACTTTGCAAGCATAAAGAAAGAGATACATATGAAGTGCCGGGAGGGCATAGAGAAGCTGGGGAGGATATTTTTGAAACAGCTAAAAGGGAGTTGCAGGAAGAGACTGGAGCTATCAAATTTGAGATAAAACCAATATGTGTATATTCGGTGACAGGTAAGACTATCGTAAATGATACCGGTGAAGAAACATTTGGACTGCTTTGTTTTGCAGAGATAACAGAGTTTGCGAAAGAATTACATAGCGAAATGGAGAAAGTTGTACTTATGGATGATTTGCCTGAGAACTGGACATATCCGTTGATACAGCCGAAATTGATAGAAAAGTATTTTACAAAGGAGAGCGCGGCAATAAGCCCTACGACTTGGAATTGATGCTCCGAATCTATGTGCTGCAGCATCTGTACAACCTCGCGGATGACGCGGCGCGCAATGAAATCATCGACAGCCGTGCGTTCTCGCAATTCTGCGGCGTGGACTCCAGCAATCAGGTGCCGGATGGCGATACTATCGGGCGTTTTCGGCATATCCTCGAACGGAATCAGCTTGGCGAAGCTTTTTTCACAAATGTGGTCGAAAGTTTGCAGAAGTGCAATCTGATGCTGAAAAAGGGAACGATTGTGGATTCGACGCTGATAGCCGCGCCTTCATCGACGAAAAACAAGGAAAAGCAGCGTGATCCGGAAGCTCATTCCGTCAAAAAGGGCAACCAGTGCGCTTGAATTGCGCTTTTTCTCGAAATTTGGGTCGGCGGGGATGACGTGGCGGGCTTGGGCGCAATTATGAGGGGTATCCTTAAATAAAATCGAGTCTCATCAACGCACGAAAAATACCTTACACGCCTGGAAGCTCCCTGCTGTACGCTGTGCAGCAAAAAATTTTATGCTGGATATTCTCGGCTTACTGTGCTATACTCTTGTTATCTGACAAGCAAAAGATCTTGGCTATATGGAGGTGAAGGCTGTGATCAATGTGGCAATTGTGGAAGATGAGCAGGAGGCCGTTGAATATCTTTCGGACTGCCTTCACCGGTATGGAGAGAAAACAGGGGAGACATTCAGCTTCACGCACTTCTCGGAGCCTATCACATTTCTGGAGAAATATAAACCGGTTTATGATCTGGTGTTCATGGATATCAGGATGCCGATGATGGACGGCATGCAGGCTGCGAAGAAGCTGCGGGAGGCAGATACCTCGGTGCTGCTGGTTTTTGTGACCAGAATGGGCGATTATGCCATTCAGGGCTACGATGTAGGCGCGACCGCTTTCATCAAGAAGCCCATCAGTTACTTCGATTTTGAGATGAAGATGAAGCGGATCATCTTCAACATTCGGCAGCGGGACAGCCAAGTCATCACAATTGTCAGTGGCACCGCTGTTCACCGCCTTCATGTGCGGGATCTGATGTATATCGAGGTATCAGGGCATCGCTGTACCTATCACACCTGCGACCATCTTGTCGAGGCGCGGAACTCTCTGTCCAGGCTGTCCGAGGAGCTGGCGCCCTATCATTTTATGATGTGCAACAGCTGTTATCTGGTGAATCCGCACTATATCCGCTCCATCAAGGGCCATACTGTGACAGTGGGGCCGGATGAGCTGACCATCAGTCAGCCGAAGAAAAAGGCCTTTATGCTACAGTTCAACGAGTGGATTTCCAGAGGAGGTGCGTGAAGCGATGATCGGATTTCAGTTCTATGCCGCCGGCACCTTTCAGTTTTTGATCATTCTGGTGCAGGGCGCGATCTTGTTTGCAAAAGGTGCGAACAGGTCGGAGCATTTTGCGCGTCGTTTGACGTTGGACCTGCTGGGGCTGTTCCTGATCAGCCTCCCGCTTACCCTGGGGTACTGGCGCATCGATCAGGCTGCCGGGAGCGCTGTGCTCAGCAACTCGGCCATTGTGGTGCTTTATCTCACGCTGTATCTGTTGACTGCCGCGATGCTGAAGCGATGCTTTCAGCTATCCTGCCGATCTTGTTTGATGGCGGCTGCGACCGGCTACGTCTGCCAACACATTTTTTACGAGATCCGTTTGATCGTGAATGTGTTCCTCAAGCTGGATGTCGCTCTCTATGCTGCCGTGGGCTGGCCCGCGGGATTCTGGGTTTCATTTTTTCTGGAGCTTGCCATGGCTGAAGGCGTCCTGTTCCTTCTCCGCCGCCTCTTCGGGCAGCGTGCAGCAGCGTTCAGCCTGGATGATGCCAGCAGTTCCGACGTGACGCTGATGATCGTTGCCACGCTGGGGTTGGTACTCATTGTCAACGCTTTTTTGAACATCTATGCTTCCGAGAGCCAGGCGCTGGCTATGATGGTACGGGCTCTGCTGACGATCGCCTGCCTGTTCATTCTGCTGCTCAGGGCGGGCTTCCTAAAATCCGGCCATCTGCAAAGCGAATTGGAGGTCCTCTCCCGGCTTCACGAGCAGGAGAGACGGCATTATGAGCACTTGAAAGAAAATATGGAGGCCATCTCCATCAAATGTCATGACATTAAGCATTTCATCAGCAGCCGCATGGCCCGGGCGGGGATCGACAACGAAGAGCTCAGCGAGCTGGTGAGAATCTATGACACACGCATCAAAACCGGCAATGATACGATTGATGTGCTACTGTCGGAGCAAAGTCTCGTCTGTCAGCGCCGAAACATCCGGGTGACCGTGCTGGCGGATGCCTCCGGCCTCAGCTTTATCGGGACGACGGATATATGCTCACTCTTCGGCAATCTTCTGGAAAACGCTGTGGAAGCGGAGGAGAAGATCGAGGATGAGCGCAAGCGGGTCATCAACGTGGAGATCCGCCCTGTTGCGGATCAGATCTTCCTCTGCGTCGAAAATTACTGCGCCGCTACGCCGGAAATGCGGCAGGGTCTGCCGGTCACCAGCAAGGGGGATGCTCAGCGGCACGGTTTCGGCATGAAGAGCATCAAGGCGATCACAGAAAAATATGGCGGAGTCCTCTCCTGCACGCTGGATCAGGATATTTTCAGGGTCAGCATCCTGTTTCCGGCACAATAACACCGCTCTATAGGACAGCTTTGACCAATAACACTTAGTTTAGGACAGGATTCCTGAACTTAGGTCAAAGCTGTTTTTTTGCTGCGCTGAAAAGACTATCATGATACCATCAACCGCATCATGGGCTGAAGCCGTTTGAGAAGCTGAAGCAAGCACGATCGTTGACATATACACCCCCTGGCATAAACTTCACAGGGCCTGCGCGGAATGGGCCGCGAAGGAGCCTGCTGTGAAGGTGCAAAATAAAAGGAGGAAAATACCATGATGAAGTCCTGCAAGATCCTGAACGTTGCCCGTCTGCTGGCACTGGCGCTGGTCGCTGTGCTGCTCATCCCCGCCTGTTTGCCGGTGGCTCATGCAGCCACTGCCACCAAGCTGGCTCTGCTGATGGAGGCTGAGAAGTATCAGTACATCGAAGGCGATATGTTCGATCCCGAGGGCCTTGTGCTTCGTGTCACCTATGATGACGGCACCACCAAGAACATCACGGAAGGCTTCACCTTTGACGAACGTCCCCTGACCTTGGAGGACGAGGAGGTGAAAATCACCTATGAAGGCCTGACTGTCGTGCAGGAGATCCAAGTGGCGTCCGCGGCTGACGCCCTGATCATCCGCTTCGGCTCCGGTGACTGCATCCGCTGCTACGGCAACGGCACTGCGATTGCCGGCGGTACCCAGATGAACAGCTACATCTGGGTGGATGGCGACGATACCAGCTTGGCCAACCTCGTCGAGGGAGGTATGAATATTGCCTATTCCGCCTGCAATGTCGGTACATGGAGCTGGGATGGCGAGACCTTCACCCTGGTCATCAATAACCACACCGTGGATGTGGTCTGCCACGTGACGGTGGATCAGGCAACCCACACCTGCGTGCTGGATGAGCCTTATCCCTTTGTGGACTACGAGAATCGAGTGTACAATTTCGGCGGTTCTGCCGATCCTGCTGCTGTGGAAGCCTATCTGACCCCCGACCGTGTGTGGCCTGTCGTTCGTGTGGATGAGGTGGCGGAATGAAAGCTGCAAAAGCGTTCCGTGGGTTGGCATGCATCCTTTCGCTTCTGCTGGCAATTTCCATTGGACTGACGTCTGGCATGTTCTCCGCAGAGGGACACATCAATCGTTTCCTCGGCATTGAGACCACTGTGCTTGTGCCGAAGGCAGAGGGGGTGGGTCAAGCCTCCTCTGCCCGCTATCCCAGCAGCTTTTCTGCGGATATCGCCCATTACACGGCCGAGGAAGAGGACGCCAAATCCAAAGCCGCCGATGAATTCATCGAGTGGGAGATCGAGGAAAGTGCTGTTCTGCTGCGCAACAACAACCATGCCCTGCCCCTGACAAAGGAAGAGATGGGTCGCGTAAGCCTGTTCGGCCGCGCTACCGTTGACCCCTATTTCAAGTCTCAGTCCGGTGGCGGTGAGGGTGGTGCCGGCGAACATGTGGATTACCTTGCTGCGCTAGGCGAGCGGGGATTCACGGTGAATGAGACCCTGCTGAACGCGTACCGGGCGGATCAATCGCCCAAAACCACCTATGAGCATCTGGGTGAATCCCCTGCCTCCGTGTATACGGACGACGTGCTGGCTTCCTTTAAGGATACCGAAGTGGCCATCGTCATGTTCTCCCGTATGGCTGGCGAGTCCCACGACCTACTGCCTGAATACAAGGACAGCGATGGTGCCATCATTGGTATGCTGGAGCTCTCCGCCAATGAGCGCGACATGATGACTCTGGTGAAAAAGTACAAGGACAGCGGCTGCTTCAAGAAGATCATCGTTCTGCTGAACACCAGCAATGCCATGGAGGTTGACTGGCTGGATACTTACGGTGTGGACGCCTGCATGTGGATCGGCGGTCCTGGCAACGGCTGCGGCTTCCGCGGTGTTGCTGACCTGCTCACCGGCGCATCCAATCCTTCCGGCCGCCTGACGGATACCTATGCCACCAGCGCCATGTCTGCCCCTGCCATGATGAACTTCGGGGATATCTCTTACACCAACGGCGGTAACTATGTGGTGTACGCTGAAGATATCTATGTGGGCTACCGTTACTACGAGACCCGCTATGAGGACGCGGTTCTGGGGCAGGGCAACGCCGTCTCCAAGGCTGGCGTGTGGGCTTCCGCCGACGGATGGAATTACGCCGATGAGGTAGTCTATCCCTTTGGCTATGGTCTCAGCTACACCACCTTTACCCAGAAACTGGACAAGGTGGAGGAAACAGACGGCAAGCTCCTGGCAACCGTGACCGTCACCAACACCGGCGACACGGCCGGCAAGGCTGTCATCGAGCTGTATGCCCAGACTCCCTACGGCGACTACGAGAAGACCAATCTGGTGGAAAAGTCCGCCATACAGCTGGTGGCCTTTGATAAAACAAAGCTGCTCGCCCCTGGTGCCTCCGAGACCCGTCAGCTGGAAGTGGACAAGTACTTCCTGACCGCCTACGACAGCCACGGTGCCAAGGGTTACATCCTCAGTGAAGGCACTTACTATCTGTCTCTGGGCGACGATGCCCATGACGCTCTGAACAATGTGCTGGCCTGCAAGAACGCTTCCGGGCTCACTGCCCCGGATGGCAGCGCCGTTGCCGGCGATCCCGCGAAGGTCTATACCTGGACGGAAAAGTTCGACGATGAGAGCTACCGCCATTCCGTCACCGGGCAGGAAGTCACGAATCGTTTTGACGACGCTGATATCAACTATTGGCAAAGCGGCGCTATGACCTACCTTTCCCGTCAGGACTGGGAGGGCACCTACCCCAAGAGCCTTCGCGGAGAGAATGCACTCACCAGGACCGAGAATATGGTGGAGCCGGGCTATGTGAAGCCCGCCGATGCGCCGTCCGTTGACGCTGTGGTCACCGAGAAGGTCACCGGTCTCAAGCTCCAGGACATGTGGGGCATGGAATGGGAGAGCAACTACTGGGATGAGCTCGTGGACGAACTCAGCGTGGATGAGCTCATCAGCCTCACCCAGGATTCCCGCTATCTGCGTCCTGTGGAAACCATTGGCTTTCCCCAGGGCAATGCCGCGGACGGCCCGGACGGCGTTCCCAACGGCAATGCCTACGCCAATTTCAACCTCTCCTGCTCCAGCTGGAACACCGAAGTGCTGGCAAAGCGCGGCGATTTCATCGCTGAAGACTGCATGTTCCAGAATGTGCAGTTTCTGTGGGGTCCGGGCTTCAACGTCCACCGCACGCCCTACAGCGGCCGTAACTTCGAGTATGTTTCCGAGGATAGCTGCCTGGCCTACAAGCTGGGTGCAGCGAACATTGCCGCCATGCAGGCCAAGGGACTGAACGTGGGCATCAAACATTTCTTTGCCAACGATCAGGAGACGCACCGTTCCGGCCTGGATACCTTTGCGACAGAGCAGACCCTGCGCGAGATCTGCATGCGGATGTTTGAGGGAGCCTTCGTGGAGGGACACACCCTTTCCACCATGCTGGGTACGAACAACATCGGAATCACTAGCGCCAGCCAGCACAAAGGCTCATTGCTCGATGTGCTGCGCGGGGAATGGGGATTCAAGGGACTGGTTATCACCGATGCCTGCGGCGGCAGCGAAGGCAACGTCAAGACGGTAGAAACGATCGCCTTTGGTGCCAATGTCTTCTGCTTCAGCGATGCCAAAGCCCGCTCACGTAAGATCAAAAACGCCATCATCGTTGAAGACGACGGCGCTCTGCTGAACACGCTCAAGGAACGAGTGAAGGAAACGCTCTACGCCTACGCGAATTCCAATATGATGAACTGCCTGACCTCGGACTATGAGATTGTCACCGTGACTCCCTGGTGGAAGACGACAGTTTTGGGTATTGACGCCGGGATTGCCCTGCTGACCATTGCCTCCTTCCTGTCCTTCCTGCTCTCATGGAAAAAACTGCGCAAGAAGGAGCGGAATGCGTGATGAAAATGCAGAAGAATCAGCCGATTGGTTTCCCCTGCGGATCGATTGCCCTCCTTGTGGGCGTCGTCAATGCCGCGATTTACCTGATTTACAGCACCTCCGTGCATCATTTCTCACCGCTGGTTTTCGCGGCTTTGGTTGCTGCGGCTATCAGCTGCCTGCTGATCATGTTCACCCGCCTGAAGCTGGCCACTCTGATCTCTGCCGCCCTGTTCGCCACTGCATTCGGCTTGTATGTCAATGACCGTCTGATCATGTTCGAGGAGATGATCAACAAGATCTACGGCATGACAGAACAAGGCGCTATCCTCTGGGTCGTCCTGATGGTCTTTGGGCTGATGATAGTCGGCTTTGCCGCCGTTACCTACGCGGCCTTCCGGGACGATCTGTCTACAGCGATAAAGAGCTGACCGATCGACCGTTCATATCGTATCACGGCACATCCTCCGTCTGTCTGGGGCGGAGGATGGATTCATACAGAAGGTAGTTTGGGACGATAAGGCTTAGTTTGGGACGCGATTCCTGAACTTAGGCCAAAGCTGTTTTTTTGCTGCGCCGGATGGATTATTATATAAACATCAGCAGCAAGAACGTTGCAGAAGTTGAAAGCGTATATGAAGGAGGAACAGTATCAATGAAGAAAAAGATGTCCAATCGCCGCTTCATGTCAATCTGGATCCCCATCGTCTCTGTCATGGTCGTTCTGGCCATCGGAGCGAACATCGCCGGGAGTGTTTTCGGAGGAATCCTGGATACGTCCCTCGGTCGCGGCGAGCGCCATGTCCTTCACCTGGAGAATGTGGCCAACTGGGATACGGAGTACTATCCTCAGCAGTACACCACACTCGCCCAAGCGCGGGAGGCCGCTGAACGCAAGATGTATGAGGTTGTGAGCGAAGGCATGGTGCTGCTCAAAAATGACGGCGTCCTCCCTCTGGAAAAGGGAAGCCTCGTCACGCCCTTTGGCCGTGGCTATGCGCATCCCATTTACAACGGCAATGCGATCGGCGGCTCCATCAAGTATACCTCCCCGGAGGATGGCATCACCCCCCGGCAGGCACTGGAGCGTCAGTTTACGCTGATCAGCGCTGCTGCGGATAAGCAGCCTGCACAGCTGGGCCGAGAAAAAGGCATGTGGACGCAGAACAATGGCAGCTGGTTCCAGCCCATCACTTACAGCGGCTATCCGGATGTCCCGGTCGCGCTGGAAGGCACTACCCGCCACGACGTGGATGCCTTCGGCGGTGACAATTACATCCTGGAACTGGATGTCTCCGCCTACGATGACATCGGAGCGGAGGAGCTGGACAGGATGAGCGGATCAACCGGCATCCTCTTCATCTCCAGAAGCGGCAATGAGAATGCCGACAAGAAGAGCGACGGCTACACAGACGGTACCCCGCATTACCTGGCGCTCTCAAAGAACGAGCGGGACATGATCGCCTGGGCGAAAGCGCACTGCCAGAGCGTGGTGCTGGTCGTCAACTCTTCCAACCCGGTGGAGCTGATGCCCGTCATGCAGGGAGAGCTGGAGGTGAACGCCATCGTTTGGGCCGGACATCCCGGCGATGTGGGCTTTGATCCGCTGGCGGACATTCTCTGCGGCGAGGTTAATCCCTCCGGCCGCCTCGTGGACCTGTTCGCTACTGATTTCCTGAAGACGCCTTCCTTCGCCAATTGGGGCAATTTCCACTACACCAACAGCGAGAGCGGTGTGGGCAGTGAACCCTATGTGGAATACGCAGAAGGCATGTACAACGGCTACCGCTATTATGAAACGGCCTACGATTTGAAGGCAGCAGGCTTTAGCTACGGCGAACTGAACAGCCAGGGCGCGGCCACGGCCGTGGGCGAAGTAGCCTACCCCTTTGGCTACGGCTTGAGCTATACCACTTTTGATCAGAAGATCCTCTCTGTTCAGGGCAAGGAAGAACTGGAAGTGACTGTCTCGGTGACCAATACAGGTGACCGGGCAGGCAAGGAAGTGGTACAGCTTTATCTGAATCCTCCCTACACGGATCTGGATCGGGAAATGAAGATCGAAAAGCCCACCGCTACGCTGATCGCCTTTGCCAAGACCGGTCTCCTGAAGCCCGGCGAGAGCACCCAGCTGGTGCTGCGCTTTGGGCGGGATGAGATGGCATCCTACTGCTACACCCGCGACAATGGCGACGGAACGACGGGCTGCTACATGCTGGAGGAAGGTCAGTACGTCCTGTCCCTGCGCCGGAACAGCCATGAAGTAATCGAAACCACCAACTGGCACAACAGCCAAACCATCTGGTATGATCAGAGCAACCCGCGCCCCTCGGAGATCAAAATGCAGGCTGCAATGGATGACGATGGTACCCTGCTTGACGTGCCTGAGCGGGCAGAGGCTGACACCGAGGCAGGCTTCATCGCTGCGACCAATCTCTTCCCCTATATGAATGAGTACATGAACGATGAGGTGGTTATGTTCACCCGTGCCAACTGGGAAGCAACCCTGCCCTTCGGTGAGAAGATCTCCGGCAAGCAGATCAACCAGAAGTATATTGATATGTTCGGACAGGAGAACGCCTTCAACGCCGCTTCGGACCCGAGGCTGGGCAATGTCCAGGGCAGCGATGTCTACGCGGCAGATCCTGTGCAGGAAAAGCAGAAGAACGATCTGACACTTATCAGTCTTCGAGGCAAGGACTTCTACGATGAAGCATGGGATCTGCTGCTGGATCAGCTGGATTATACCGCAGATCATGATGACATCCGTCAGATCCTGACCGGCACCAGCTATTCCACCAATGCCATCGCTTCTATCGGATTGCCACAGAGTCTGCACTGTGAAGGTGCCAACGGTGTCCGCCTGGACAATGGCGACGGCATTGGATCCGACCACAGCCGCGATACCTCTTCCTGGTGCATGGCGCCCGAAATGGCAGCGACATGGAATACCGAGCTGATGCGCGAGATGGGCGAAGCAATGGGACAGGAAGCGCTGCTGGGTGGCCGTCAGGGTCGAATGGCTCCGGCGATGAACCTGCACCGCAGTCCCTTCCAGGGCCGCGTGTTTGAATATTACAGCGAGGATCCCGTCCTTTCCGGCAAGGTCGCGGCGGCGGTTGTGACAGGTACGTCCTCCTCGGGCATGTTCGACTTCATCAAGCATTTTGGCCTGAATGACCAGGAGACGAACCGTGCCTCGTTCCTGCACACCTGGGCAACAGAGCAGGTGGTCCGAGAACTCTACAACAAGCCCTTTGAGATCTGCATCCGTGAGGCCCGCAAGACGATTCGCTATACGGCGGATGAAAACGGAACGGTGGCCACCAAGGTGATGCGTGGCTGCAGCGCGATGATGGGCGCACAGAACTGCTTCGGCCCTGTCGTGGCCTTTGCGAATGCCGATCTGATGACCAGTCTGGTGCGTGATGAGTGGAACTTCCATGGCTACATCATCACGGATATGTACAATGGCTCGAACGAATTCGTGGAGATGAGCATCCGTGCGGGTACCGACGGCTGGCTGGTCTGGAATACCCTCAACAACATGAACGACTTTGACAGCCCCACTGCGAAGGCTGTGATCCGGAACGCTCTCCACCATGTAGCCTTCACGATCGCCAACTCTGCCGTCCTCCAGCATACCGCGCCCGGTTCTGTCGTGTACTATGACGAGGCACCCTGGCGGATCGCTGTAAGGTGGACGACCATCGGCATTACGGTGCTGGCCGCGTTCATGATCGTCTGGACGCTGCTCCGGGCTGCTGACAGTAAAAAGCATCCTGATCAGTACAATGTCAGCAAGCGAAAGGCTGCCAAAGCGAAGTAAGTACTGAGCAACGGTTTCCTCTGGCGCTGATGACCAGCCCGTACTGTTTGCTGCTTGCTTCACCATTAAACAAACGGATCCTTAACACTGCAGCACCGGCCTGATACCTGTGATCAGACGGTGCTGCATCTTTTCCTTTGTTTTGCAGTCAGAGAGGAGCTTTCCCATGAAAGATCGGGTTTTCAATCCCTATCTCCTCCGGTGGGAGTACATCCCCGACGGTGAACCTCACGCCTTCGGCGATCGGGTCTATGTCTACAGCAGCCATGACCGCTTCAACGGTGCGCTGAAATACCTGTGATAACAAACGGCCAGCAGGCTATGTTCACCGCACCACTGACTGTTCCGGACGGCAGGCAAGCCCTGTACTTCCGTTTTTCCGGGCAGGGCGCGAGCGCCTTCTATGCGTTTGAACTGGTGGGATGAACCGACAACAGCGGTTCCGACAAATCATCTGTAAGGTTTTCTGAACCTCCGCTTGAAGCGGGGGTTTTCGTTTAAGGCAGTCCCGCACAAAGAAAGAACAGCAAAAAGGTCGGGAAAGGGAACAATTGTGGATTCGACGCTGATAGCCGCGCCTTCATCGACGAAAAACAAGGAAAAGCAGCGTGATCCGGAAGCTCATTCCGTCAAAAAGGGCAACCAGTGGTACTTCGGCTACAAGGAGCACATCGGCGTGGATGCGGA
>ERZ827458.1473-NODE-1473-length-16633-cov-5.271082_pt1 | contig 16633 bp, 13 predicted proteins | sample MGYA00519706_ERZ827458 | MGnify/ENA primary metagenome ERZ827458 (study PRJEB31778, sample SAMEA3449309) | human gut metagenome | biome: human gut; feature: human-associated habitat; material: faeces | place: United Kingdom | collected 2010/2012 ...
TCGGAGGGGCGACGCCGCTGTGCGGCGTCGCCCCCTCCGAGGGGAGGTATTATGTTTATCCCTTCTTTTGCCGGAAAATCACAACCTCACTGGCCTTTAAGTGCAATCATTCCTTTGCTCTGTTTTCACTGCTTCACTTTTATTTACTTCCTCTCGTGTTAATAATTTCTTGTATGTTAAATCCATACCAATCGCTCCCAGTGGGGCGGTAATCAAAATTGCCAATACCGCAACAGATAAAACAATCTGACCGCAGGGCAATCCCATAGCGAAAGGTACTGAACCAATAGCCGCCTGTACGGTTGCTTTTGGTAAGTAAGCAATTACACAGAAAAGGCGTTCTTTCCAATTTAAGTTTGTTTTGACTAAGCAGACAAAAACTCCAATTCCTCTAAATACGAGCGCAAGGAAAATCATTGCGATAGCCGGCAAGCCCGCTTCCATTGTATAACGAATATCAACAGTAGCACCCACTAAAACAAAAAGGCTAACTTCGGCAGCCATCCATAGCTTGCCAAATTTTTCTGATAATCTTTTTGAAACATCAGCAATGCTTTTCAGTTTAAGCACACAAGCCATACTTACAACTGCCAGTAATCCCGAAATGGCTACAAAATCTTCTGCCCAAGCTTCAATAGCCATCAACATAAAAGAAATGCCAAGAACAATAATCACTTTCATACTGTTTCGGACGCAGTGCTTATGTGCGTATGCTGTTTCGAAAAACACAGATAGGAAAAATCCAACAAGCGCCCCTAATGCGATTCCGAGTATAATTGAAATCGGGATATTTACAAAATCCATAATATGAACCTGACCGCCCTGTGCCATGCTGACAAAAGCAGTAAATAGAACGACGGCAAAAATATCATCGCAGGAAGCGCCAGCCATTATGAATTGAGGGATACTCTTTTGCGTTCCGTATCTATTATCTATAAGCTGTACCATTTTTGGCACAACAACAGCAGGTGAAACAGCTCCAAGAACGGCCCCCATAACAGCAGCCTCCATTCTTGAAACTTCAAGCAAATCAGGCGCAAAAAGGAAAAAGGCTAAAATTTCAAAGCCTGCGGGCACACAAGACATCATAATTGCAGGACGCCCCACTTTTTTTAAGTCCGAGAGGTTGAGAGAAAGTCCTGCTTTCAAAAGAATAATAATGAGTGCCATTTGTCGTAATTCAGACGATATAGACAGAATAGACGGGTCTAATACATTCAATACATACGGTCCTAAAACAATGCCGGTAATCAGCATACCGATTATGCGCGGCAGCTTCCATTTCTGACAGATTGCGGCCGTAGATAGCCCAATTAAGAATATAAAGGCAAGTGACGTTAACATAAAAATCCTCCTGATAAAGAAAGGGATCACAATTTCTTGCTTGTTGTGTTTGCCATATTGATTGTTAATGACTACCGCAGCACGTTTTCAAATAACTCTGGCTTCAAACCTTTTATCGCAGCAATACGGCAGTCATTTTTCTTATTTCTTCTAAAAAGAAATAATTTATTCTCAAAGGTGGAAGGCTTCTGATTTTATCCCATATAAACTGCTCCTTTCACGCAAAAAAGCCGGCAATTCCTGCACTTACGCAGAAATTGCCGGCTTTACATACAAAAAACTTCTGCATAAATGCAGAAGTCATTAGCTTTATAAAGCGGTTTCGGCAGCGCCGAGGGAGAACTTCATTCCCATATCCATATTATAATCCGTTCAGTAGCAAAAGTCAAGGGAATGTCAAGAAATGAACTGAGCCTTTTTGTACAGTCGTCAATGATGGGTGACACTTTTCTCAAGAAAAATATGATGTAAGTTGACTTGTCAAAGATTTTGCGTATTTTTCGTCGCCTCGGCTCCTCAAAACACGCAAAATCGGCGGCTCACATTACTGCCAGATAGTCCTCCAATACCTCCTGCGGACTGCGGTAGTTTAGACAGCACTTTGAAATATTGTTGGATATCCTGTTGTATTTCTTTAACTGCTTCCGCCCGTCCTCAAGACTGTACATTCTCATCTTGCCGTAAAAACGCTTTTCATCCAGCCTGTGCTGCCGCTCTACCTTCCCGTTGTGCCTCGGCGTCGCAACTCTGATCCTATGGTATCTGATCCCGTTTTCTTCAAGATAATCTTCAAACAGTGTCTTATGGGTTGCCCTCTTCACCAGCAGCGCATTTGTCCACTCCGTTCCGTTGTCGGTCTGTACTTCTCTTATAGGAAACGGAAAGTATTCGATCAACTTTTTGAGAAAATCCAATGAACTGTATGTACTGTGTTCGTCATACATCTCTCTGAAACTGTATCTTGTACATTCATCAACCGCAGTGTATTGGTAGTATTTCTGCCCGTTTGCCACACAATACCCGGGCACATGCTTTACATCAATCTGCACCTTCTGCCCCGGATATTCCGCTCTTTGGTACGCCTTTGGCTTGTAGCCTTTTCTCTTCTCCGGCGCTTCATTTAATTTTAATCTCGCTATCGCTCGGAGCAGACTTTTGTAACACCGTTTATATCCGTTCGCCCTGAGTTTGTCCCACAGCATCAGCTTGTCTTCTTTGTTGTAACGGTAATATCTCTCAATTAACGCATTCTCTTCCGCTGTGTGCTCGTTCGGATGGCTGTGCGGCCGGTGCGATCCGTCCCGCAGACTTTTCCAGTTCCCGTCATATTTTGCCTTCCATTCGTATATTGCGTTTCGGCTTACTCTGTGCCGTATGCTTGCCGCCGTCACTCCATGTTTCTCTGAATATCTGATTACCCGTTGACGAAACCGCGCTCTTGATGTTATACTTATCATGAAAAACAACTCCTTTTGATCTGTGTTTTGTGTAGTTACTTAACATCATATCATATTTGAGTTGTTTTTCTCTTTTTATTTGTCTCCTATCTATTGTACCATAACAATGTCAAGAAATGAACTGAGCCTTTTTGAATAACTATTTTGCTATATTGACTTCCCATGCTTTTTATTCTGCCACTTTGGCGAGATAAAACATACAAGTTGTATTTTAACAAACAACAAGATAAATCACATATAGCAAGAGATGTTAAATCGTTTCACGCCCACCTCCCGAAAAAACGGCAGAGCTTATTCCCTACCGCCTTGTCAGACTATTGGGAAATAATCTCTCTTTCCACAATCTCCCCAATCCCCCTTGCACACGCCCGAATGCTATGCATTCTTCCCGTTCATTCTAAGGCGTTTGCGCCTTTGGCTGCTGTGGCTCCCTGCGTCTGTTTCATTTGTTCAGTGCGCTTTTCGAAGCGTTCCCGTGCCGGACTGACGATGTCGGCAAGGTAAGCGTTGCGCCTGCGGCTTGTGAGAAAATTGGTATGTACAAGTGCCGCTGCCCCCAAATGCCGATTACGGGTTCTTGTCCGGCCGGCAAGGTAAGGCGGGAAATAAGGGAATCGCCCTGCTTTTCATATCTGCCGCCTAACTGTTCAAATCATGACTTATCCATCTTGAAATTCCTCCAAATAAAAGTATTCGCTCCACTTTATTGTGTCCGCTGATTTGCACACATTTTTGCGTTTTCCTCTTATCCGGATTCCTTCATGTATTGCACGTCTATATTGCGGACAAAGCGATTTTTCGTGCGGCTCTTGTGCAAATCGTCGGATTGTGGTATAATAACAGCGCAGCGTGAAGGGCGACGACGGATTTTGCTTGGCGGAGAGCTGCGATTTTCGCGTCCTGCGGCGCAGAGAAATTTGGTGCTTTGCGGGTTGGCCTGGCCGCGTTGAGCGTTTAAGATTTTGTTTCCTAATGCCGTCGGGGTGAGAAACGCCGAAGCGTTGCGGGGATGGTATATGCGGCGCTGCGGCTTAGCATACAGCCGCGGGTTTCAAAGTCTCGGTATACGAAGCCGCGGGCGCGGTATGGAAAAACGGGCGCGGCGGATACGGAGGGTATGCTTCCCATAAGACAGGACATGCGAACGCGCGGAAAGCCGCGCCAGACGCGGGCGGCGGACGAGCCGCTTTCCGCCGGACGGGAAAACACGAATGCGCGAAACGATGAGCTGTGCATAGACGGCGGATGAAACATCTCCTTATAGAACGGGAGAAAATGAACGTGTTGGAAAACGCGCCGGAAACAGTTGGCGGATGAGTCGTTTTTCGTAGGATAGGAATTTCGAATGGGAGAAAAGCTAAGCTGTGCACAGTCGGTGGACGGGACGTGTCCCGCAGGACGGGAAAACGTGAACGCGCGGAAAGCCGCGCCGAACAGGTCGGCGGATAAGACGTTTTCCGTAGGGGGAGTACATGCGAACGCGTGAAAAGATGGGCTGTGTGCAGCCGCCAGACGGGATGTATCCGTAAAACAGGGAAGCGAGAGTGCGCGGAAAGACGCGCCGGATATGGATTTCGGACGAGCGTCTTCCCGTCGGACGGGAGCAAGCGAATGTACGAAAAGCCGCGCCGAACGGCACAGGCGGCTGCGGGACGCATTCCGCGTGCGGTCGTGCCGTCCGTTCTGCGGGCGTTCGGCTGAGCGGCGGCGGCGCGGGCGGACGTCTGCGCGCTTCCGCAGCGGCGGTCGGCTTTGCGGTCGGCGGTCGGCGGCTTTGGCCGTTCGGAACAGAAAAACCGGCGCGCTGTCGGGAAAGGAGCGGTTCTGGATGACACACGTTTTTATCGTCAACGACAAAACATTCCCATACCACCTTGCGTATCGGTTCGCGGGGACGGGCGGCTCTTCTGACGCGCCGTTTCTGGCGCAGCCGGAGCTTCCGTATAACAAAGAGGCGGGCTTGAGCTGGGGCGCCGAGAAAAACATGGTCTCGATGATCGCGGACATCTCCCGCGTCCGCGAGGGCGACGACATCCTCTTTTATCTCCGGCGCGGGGAGAACGAGGGAAGGTTTTACGGCGTTTTCCGCGCGGTGGGCAGTCCGTTTTACGACGCGAACGAGCACAATTATCTGGCGGACCTGCTGGGGCGGACGCTGAACCTGCGCATCCGCATCGAGCCTGCGCGGGTGTACGCGAAGGGTGTGACCGAGCATAAGGTGCTGGACAGTCTGGACGGCGTTTCGCATCCGAGCCAGCTATTCTGGAGCTTGATTTACCGAAAGCTCAAGGGCAACCGCGGCTGTACGATGCTGACGGATTACGAGGCGGACAGGCTCGTCGCAAAAATTGCGGCCGAAAACGGCGGCGCGGTTTTGTCGGGAACCGATTTTACATACGACGCGCAGAGCGAGAGCATCGTGCCTTCGTGCGGGCGCAAGACCTACGGCGGTTCGCAGGGCGGCTTGTCCATCGAAAAAAGGCTGGTGTTCAAGCAGCGGCAAAAGCAGGCGTTCGAGACCCATCTTCAGGCCTTCCTGCTCCAGAACATATGGCGGGACGACCTGTCCGCCCTGCTGGAAATCGATCCGGCGCGGCCTCTCTGGCTGGGCAACGAGGTGTCGTGCGGCGTCGGTATGCAGCGGATGGACGTCGTGACGCGGCAGGAGACGGCCGAACGGGTGCTGGTCCAAGTGCTGGAACTGAAGGACGAGCCGCCGGGCGACGGCATCCTCACCGGCCAGCTTCCGTGGTACATCGACTGGCTCCAAAGCTACTGGGGCCCGTTGACGGCGGGGCGGCAGCTCTGCATCCGGCCGGTCGTCGTCGCACAGGGTGTCGGCGGGGCGCGGCTTACGGCGTTCCGGTCGGCGGCCGGCGGGCTGCGGTATGCGCGGACGGACGCGCTCTGCGTCGAGCCGGTCCGGTTTATCGCCTTTTCCATCGGGGACGCCGTCGCGTTTGAGCGCGTTTTCTGATTCTGCCTGACAACTAAGCGGGGAGCTTTTTGCATTTCCCTGCGGAAAAAACGAGGAAAGACAATGAATTATATCGGTTCAAAATATTCGTTGATGCCGTTTCTGATAGAGACGATCGCAGCCGTAGCCGGAACCGATACGCATATGTCCTTTGCGGACCTGTTTGCCGGAACGGGGGTCGTGGGAAAGACCTTCAAGGAGAAAGGGTACAGCGTCATCGCGAACGACATACAGTATTACAGCTACATTCTCAACAAGCACCTGATTGAAAACGTGCCGCCGCTGGATGTGCAGGAGATTCTGGACGATCTGAACGACCTGCCCGGCGCGGACGGGTTTGTCTACCGCAATTATTGCGCCGGCTCGGGCAGCGGCCGGAATTATTTCACCGACGAAAACGGCAGGAAATGCGACGCGGTGCGGCTCGAACTGGAGCGGCTGAAGGACTGCGGGGCGCTTGACGAGGCGCGGTATACCTATCTGCTGGCCAGCTTGATCCACTCCATAGACAAGTACGCCAACACCGCCTCGGTTTACGGCGCTTTCCTGAAGGGGGTCAAAAAATCCGCCGCCAAGACCTTTCGGCTGGAGCTGCTGCCGGTTGTGGACGGCAGCCGGACGGGCAGGGTGTATAACGAGGACATCCACAGCCTGATTCGGACGGTCGGCGGCGACATCCTGTATCTGGACCCGCCGTACAACGCGAGGCAGTACTGCACGAATTACCACGTCCTCGAAACCATCGCCCGCTACGACGCGCCGCGGCTTAAGGGCAAGACGGGCCTGCGGGATTACGCGGCCCAGAAGAGCGATTTCTGCTCCGTGCGGACCGTCGCCGGCGCGTTTGAGGACGTTATCCGCAACGCCGAATTCCGATATATCTTCCTCAGCTATAACAACGAGGGGCTGATGCCGTTCGACGTCATCCGAAGCATTATGCAAAAATACGGCTCGTACGAAATCTTTTCGACCGATTACAAAAGATTCAAGGCCGACACGGACGAAAATAGGCGGCATAAAAGCAGTAGAACCACCGAATATCTGCATTGTCTGATCAAACGGTGAGGGCTGCTTTGCCCGCGTGGTTTAGGGCAAAAAGCGGGGAGCGGAACCGATACAAGCGGACAATCGAAAAAACGTCTCCTATGGCGGCAGGAACGAAACCGTATCTGTAAGAACGGACAATAACAATACGGATCAAATCCCCCCGAATGCAGAGCAATGCCTGCATTCGGGGGGATCTCTATGTCGATGGGAAGCGACGCGCCGCAAGCGTCCGGCGCTTGAAGTTTCGGCAAAGAGGCAATCGGGAAAAGCCGAAAGGATGCAGAGCGTTGCGGGCTGAAAATAGAGCGGGTTCGGGAAGGATAAACGCGGTATCGCGTCCGGCGCGAACGGCCGTCGCCGTTCGCGCCGGACGCCGCCCCTGCCAAGACGAGCCGGCGCGTCTTGGCAGGGGCGGCGGACCAGCGATGACGCGTCGGGTGAAGGCAACGAGTAAGCCGTGCGCGGATTTTTCGCGCACAGAAAGGGCAGGCTTTTGTATTGGAGCGGCCGTCGTAAATGGCTTTTGATATGTTTAACAGGCAGAGTAAGGTCGGCGCGCCGTATTTGTCTATGAATCGGGATTTGTGCGGCAGCGGTCCAACAGCCGAGCGGCCGCTGCGCGGCGGGTTGTTCGTCTTGCGCCGGACGGTAAGCGGTTGGCGGCATAGTAAAAGAGTGCCGCTGCGACGCTGCGGATCCGCAGCGGTCAGGGCTTTCGATGCACGCCGCAAGCGTATGCTGAGCCGGCGCATTTTTGCGGCGTCGTCCATTTTGGGGAAAACGGAGCATGCGTTTTATCGGTTTCGAGTTTATTCTCAAGTGGGGGAACTGTTTCTATTATATTTTTCTTCCGTTTCACCGACGCCCTACGCCGCGCAGCGGCGTAGGGCGTCGGTAGTCTTGGAGTGCAGGATAAGTTTATTTACGGGCAACGCCGCTGTGCGGCGTTGCCCGTTTGGAAGAAAGAGGGGTGGCGCGAAGATGCCCCCGGACGGCTTACGCCGCTATGCGGCGCAAGCCGTCCGAGGGGGATAATGCGAGTAAAAAACGGATTCATAATAGAACGAAAGCGATTTGCTTTATATAAGATATAATGAAGTCTGAAGCCCGGCAAAAGAAGCGTCTGTTATAAGGAATGCGAATTGAAATATGTTTGCATTAATTTACGAGTGATGTCACAGATATACACAAATGCTCACTGAATTATGGTGGAATATAATTGTAAATAATTTCCATTGCTCACAAAAAAATACATCTGCTCTCTAAATTTTGCTGAAATAAATCCAAATATATAGTATAATAAAAACACAATTATTTGAGATGGAGTAGGTTTGTTATGTCCAAAGATATTACGGGAAGCAACCGTGAATTATTCATACGAATAAGTATCGTTATTTCTGCAAACCGTAAATTAAAGGGCCTCTCTCAAGAGCAGTTTGCCGATATAGTTGGTGTGAGTCGCTCCTTAATCAGCGCAATAGAAGCGCCGCGGCTTGCCTATAATTTTACTTTGGATGTCTTTTTCAACATTGCCAACGCTTTGGAAATTCCGCCCGATGTGCTGCTGCGGGAGGCATCTCGGAACATACTCTATCAAGATTCGGAAAAAGACAGTTAGTGAAAGAATTTAATTCTAAAGAAGAAGCGTTCTCCTTTCCGTTGGAGCGGGACTACCGCCGCGCCGAACCGTCGTCCGACGAAAAAGCTGTGGAATTCGTCCGCAGTCTGCGCGAGAAGGGATTTTTCACTCTGTACGAGGCAATGTGCGCCCGCATGACGCGCGTGGTCGTCCCCGAGCACCAGGCGGCGTTCGAGCGCCTTGTCGGCCTGCTCGACCGTCTTGCCCGAACGCGGGGCGGCCGCATCCGCGCAAACGTGGACACGACGGTCTTTGAAGCATCCGCCGAGGTGATTTTGCCCTTTTTCGAGTTCGGCAATCCCGAGGAAAAGGCGCTGCTGCGGCTGCTCCCCGACGCGTATAACGTCAGCTTCGAGCCGACCGACGACGGCTGTGTGCGGCTGCGGGTCATTGCGCCCTATTTCGAGATGGTCCTTCCCGAAGAACTGCCGATGGACGAGCAGATGACAGCTCTGCTGGAAGAGCTGTTCGGCGACGATTTTTAAGTCCTATGGAAAGGAGTTTGGCTATGAACATATATGAACGCAGCTACAAGCGCGTCCGTGCGGACGGCTTATCGCAGCCCGACCTGCTCGAGACGCTGCGCGCGGACGGGGTGTTCCGCGCCTTCGCGCCCTTGCAGCAGCCGCTTGTCGAGGAGCTGGTCGCGCAGCTTGACCGGCAGGCGAGGCAGCGGCGGGGAAGCGTCCGCGTACTGCTGACGCCCGACCGGCTGTATCTGTCCGTCGAGGTCGTCCTGCGGCGGTGCGCGTTTGAAACGCCCGCTTCGCGGTACCTGTTCGACGCGCTTGCGCAGAACGCCGTCCGCGTCAGCATCGACGCGGCGGCCGACGGCATCTGCCTGTTTGCGGCGATCCGCAACCGCGACGCGGAAGCGGAGGCGCGCGCGGAAAGCTACGAGCCGGACGAGCTGTTTCTGCAAATGCTGCAAAGCTTTGGCGAGGAATAACAGCGGGGCATAGCCGGCGCACGCAGGCGGCCGTCCGATTCGGACGGCCGCCTGCGTGCGCCCCGAAGTGTCAGAAAATTCTATTTCGAAGAACTGATTCAAAACGATGAAACGAAGCAAAACAAGTTTCAATAAAGAATTCTTTTACGTTCTTATATAATAAGCCCTTAAAACAGGTGCTTTTCGCTCGAAGGATCGGTGCGAATATCCTAATATCTAATATCCATATATCCATTAAGGCTTTATGTGTTTTGCCGGTAGGCGTATCCTTTTTTGACAGGCTGTCTGTGTGCGCCCGTTTTGCCGGGGGCGTTCGAGCAAACGGGCATTCGGAAGCGCGGTTCTGCGGGAATTGTCGGCGCGAGAGAGCGTCCGCTGCGCGGTGTCTCTGCGCCCCGACGTCCGGCGCCGGCGTTTTCGCCGTCGGGCTTGCGGCTGCCGTGGTTGTCGTCAAGAGGAGCGCGCAACGAATAACGGCGTGAAAAAGGGCGCTGCCTGCGGGCGAATTTTTAGCGGCGTGCGGCGTGACAGCCGCGGAATTGAAGAACCGCACGGTGAGGAAACCGAAGGCGGGCGCACCGCGCGTCTCGCGCTTCCGGCGGTGCGTTGGGAGCCCATTCCGACCGACGCGCATAGATGCCGGCTGCGGCGCCGCTTTGCGGGCGGTCGGGCCGCTTTCGGGCGCGTCGGCCGCGGCGGGAGACGGGGGAACGGGAGCGGGGAGCCTTTGCCGCCTTGTTCGGCGACGGATGCAGCGGGCGAAACGCGGCATAAAAAGAAAAAACGGGAGAGGCGAAAACCTCTCCCGTTCGGGTGGTGGAGATAAGCGGGATCGAACCGCTGACCTCTTGAATGCCATTCAAGCGCTCTCCCAGCTGAGCTATACCCCCATGCGATGCGCCGCCGCATCCGGCAGGCTGTCCTTTATTATATAAGAACATGGAGGTTTTGTCAAGCCCTTTTTTCATTTTTTCAGAAAAAACGGTTCGATAGGCTCAGCCGATGAAAAGCTGCGTCCAGATATGGCCGTCCGCCACATAGCCGACGCCGATTTTGGTAAACGAGGCGTTGAGGATGTTCGCGCGGTGGCCGCTGGAATTCATCCAGCCGTTGACGACCGCCTGCGGCGTCGCGTAGCCCTTGGCGATGTTCTCGCCCGCCGTGCGGTAGCTCAGGCCGAAGCTGCGGATCATATCGAACGGCGTGCCGTAGGTGGGGCTGTTGTGCGCGAAATAGCCGCGGTCGTGCATATCCTGCGACTTGTACCGCGCCACGCGCGCCAGTTCCCAGTCGGCCGTCAGCGCGGACAGGCCGTACTGCGCGCGGTAGGCGTTGACCAACTCGACGACCTGCTCCTCGAACGAAAGCGTCGCGGGGTCGTCCAGCGGGACATAGACCTTCTGCCCGGGGTAAATCAGGTTGGGGTCTGCAAACTGCGGGTTGGCGGCGATCAGCTCGTCCAGCCCGACCTTGTACTTGACGGCGATTTTCCACAGGCTGTCGCCCTTGACCACCGTATAGACGTCGGTGTAGGCCGGCGCGGTGACGGCGGTCAGGCAGACGGCCAGACAGAGCGCCGTCAGCGCGGAAAGCGCCTTTTTTATCGTCTTTTTCATGCTTTTTCCTTTTTGTGCTTTTTTTGTGAAGCCTTTTTTTCGTCCGGCCGCATCCATGCGGCCGCTTTTAGCATGCCTTGCAAACGGCGTTTTTATGCGTTTCGATTGAAATATTCACATATGCTTGCTATACTGTTACCGTTGCTATGCGGGCGGGCAAGCGGCTTTTAGGGCGGAAAAAAGGAGAATTTGCAATGCATCCGGCGCTTTTTTCGAGCTGCCGGATGGAATGCATATTCTGCATACCGCCGACCGTATGCCGCGCGATAAGGAAAGCGCTGCCGCGGCGCGCGTTGGCAGGGCGTTTCCGAACGCGAAAGTCCGCCGCGCAATCGATGTTGACCGGCTGCTCGCCTCGCCGTATGAGTCGGCGCTGCGCGCCGCCGCATCGGCCCGCGCACTGCTGTCGGGAGGGTTTTGGCGGACGTCTGCCGCGCTTACCGCAAGCGAACGGTGCGCGGCCTGTGCGAATTGGCTGCCACCGCCGTGTCGGCGGGCAAGATACAGAACGCTGCATACCGCCGGATATGTATATTTGCGCGGCGGGCTGCCGTATTCCGCATGACGAAAACCGCTTTTTGAACGCAGAAAACCTCGCTTTGGCCCGCATATGGCCGGACGCAGCAGCGTTTCCCGTCCGGCGCGCGTATGAAGTCAAAAAAATACGGAAGCGGAAGATGCAGCAGCCGTATTCGCGCTTCACGCCCGCCGCGCGCATGAAGCCGGCGCTGATTTACGAGGGCGGCCTTGCCGACGTGCGGACGGGCTTGCCGCTGCGAGGGCAGCCTTGCCGCCGTGCGGACATATGCGCTGTGCTTTGACGGCGGCTTACGCGGGCCGACGCTGCGCGTACATAGACGCGCGCCGTCGTTCGGACGCAGGTATCCGCCGCGCATGAGGACGCTTTGGCATCTGCGGCCGGCGGACGGGCTTGAACGGGCGGCGGACGGCGCGGCGCGGGTTCGAGCCTGCGGCGGGGGATTTTTCCGAATCGGGCGGCGGGGGCGCCGCAAACGCCGCGCGGCGCGCTGACAGAGCGGCACGCGCGGCGGCTTTCCCTTTGACTCGATAAAAACTGGGGGACAGATATGTGTTAGAACTGAAAGACATCCGAAAGGTGTACCGCGTGGGCGAGCTGGAGACGCGCGCCGTAGACGGCATCACCGTTTCCTTCCGCGAGAAGGAATTCGTCGCCGTGCTGGGCGAAAGCGGCTCGGGCAAAACGACCTTCCTCAACATCATCGGCGGGCTGGACCGCTACGACGACGGCGAGCTGATCATCAAGGGCAAGAGCACGAAGAACTTCAAGGAGCGCGAGTGGGACGCCTACCGCAACAACTCGGTCGGCTTCGTGTTCCAGAGCTATAACCTCATCACGCATTTGTCGATCGTGACCAACGTCGAGCTGGGGATGACGCTGTCGGGCGTCTCGCGCGAGGAGAAGCACCGGCGCGCCGTCGAGGTGCTCGAGCAGGTGGGGCTCAAGGAGCATCTGCACAAGAAGCCCAACCAGCTTTCCGGCGGGCAGATGCAGCGCGTGGCCATCGCCCGCGCGCTGGCCAACGACCCCGAAATCCTGCTCTGCGACGAGCCGACCGGCGCGCTCGACTCGGAGACGAGCGTGCAGATTATGGAGCTGATCCGCTCGCTGTCCGCCAACCGGCTGGTGATTATGGTCACGCACAACCCCGCGCTGGCCGAGAAGTACGCCGACCGCATCATCCGCTTCTCCGACGGCCGCATCACCGCCGACAGCAACCCCTGCGCGGCGGAGGACCGGCCGGAGGGCTTTTCGCTGAAAAAGACGAGCATGAGCTTTTTCACCGCGCTTTCGCTGTCGTTCCAGAATCTGCGCACGAAGAAGGGGCGCACCTTTTTGACCAGTTTCGCTTCGAGCATCGGCATCATCGGCATCGCGCTGATTTTGAGCCTGTCCACCGGCTTTCAGGTGCAGATCGACCAGTTCCAGACCGACGCGCTGGCCGAGTTCCCCGTTTACATCTCGCCGGCGGCGCAGCAGTTGGAGATGGAGGACATGATGGACCCGGACAGCTTCCACGCGTCGCTGCCCGAGCAGTTCCCCGACACCGACCATATACTGCTGTACGATTCGACCGAGAGCCGCTTTGTCCATGAAAACGTCATCACGCAGGACTATATCGATTATATCAACGCCGTCGACCCGGCGCTCTGCTCGTCGGTCGGCAGCGCGTATCTGGCGAATATGAACACGCTCACCGACAAAAACGGCACGATCGTGCCGGTCACGTTCGGGATGTCGTCATCGGAAACGACCGGTTCGATGGCCAACGTGATGAGCATGCGGATGGTCGGGCTTTCGACCTATCCCAAGAGCAGCGGCGAGAGCTATCTTGAGAAGAACTACGACCTGCTCTCGGGCGCGTATCCGTCCGGCAAGTACGACGTCGTGCTCGTCGTCGACACCCGCAACCGGCTGGACGAATCGCTGTTCGACGCGCTCGGCTTCGACGCGGACGGCCGCGGCGAGATCGGCTACGACGAGATTGTCGGCAAGGAGTACCGCGTGGTGTTCAACGACGACTATTACAGCAAGACCGAGCAGGGCGTGTATATACCCAACCGCGATTACGAGGCGCTGTACGAAAACGAGAACAACGTCGCCCTGCGCGTCTGCGGTGTGGTGCGGCTGAAGGAATCGGCGTCCATCGGCCTGCTGAACACCGGCATCTGTTACAGCGAGGAGCTGATGGAGGAGATTTTGGCCGACGGCCTTGCCTCGCAGATCGTCGCCGACCAGAAGGCCTCGGACAAAAGCGTTTTCACGCTTCAGGCGCTGACCGAGGAGCAGAAGGAGCAGACGCTTGCCGTACTCGGCGGCAGCCGGATTCCGTATATGATTTTCCTCTATCCCAACGATTTCGAGAGCAAGGACCGCCTGCTTGAGTACCTTGACGCGTACAACGAGGGCAGGCCGGTCGAGGAGCAGGTCGTTTACACCGATCTGGCCGCCTCGATTTCGGAGATGACGGGCAGCATCATCGACGGCATCACCTTCGTGCTCATCGCCTTCGCTGCGGTGAGTCTGGTGGTGAGCTTGATTATGATCTGCATCATCACCTATACCTCGGTGCTCGAGCGGACGAAGGAGATCGGCATTCTCAAGTCGCTCGGCGCGCGGAAGAAGGACATCGCCCGCGTGTTCGACGCCGAGACCTGCATCCTCGGCGTGTTCTCGGGCGTTTTGGGCATCGTGATCGCGTGGGCGCTGACCTTCCCGGTCAACACGCTGATCTACAACGTGTCCGAGCTGGAGAACGTCGCGGTTCTGCAGCCGCTGCACGCGCTGCTGCTGATCGTCATCAGCACGCTGCTGACGATGCTCGGCGGGCATATTCCGGCGCGCATCGCCTCGCGCAAGAACGCGGTGGACGCGCTGCGCAGCGAGTAGGGAAAGGAGCTTTGGGAGAGGATGCGTTTCCTGAGCCGTTTGCGGCAGCCGCCTGCGGACGAGACGCCGCTGTTTGACGGCGCGGCGCTGAAAAGGCTGATTCTGCCGCTGATTCTTGAGCAGACGCTGGCCATCACCGTCGGCATGGCCGACACGGTGATGGTCTCGTCGCTGGGCGACGCGGTGATGAGCGGCGTTTCGCTCATCGACAACATCAACACGCTGATCATCAATATTTTCGCCGCCTTCGCCACCGGCGGCGCGGTGGTGGCGGCGCAGTTCCTCGGCGCGCGGCGGGAAAAGAGCGCGCGGGAGACGGCCGGACAGGTCATCGTCTCTACGCTGCTGATTTCGCTGGCGGTTATGGGCGTCTGTCTGGCGCTGCGCGAGCCGATCATCCGGCTGCTGTTCGGCGAGATCGAGCCGGAGGTGATGGCCTCGGCGTCGGTCTATTTCCGGATTTCCGCGTTTTCGTATCCCGTCATCGGCGTGTACAGCTGCTGCGCGGCGCTGTTCCGCACGATGGGCAACTCGAAGGTGTCGATGTACAGCGGCCTGCTGGCCAACGTCGTCAATATCGGCGCCAACGCGCTGTTTATCTACGGGATGGACATGGGCGCCGCCGGCGCGGCGCTGGGCAGCCTGCTCTCGCGGCTGGCCTCGATGGCGCTGCTGCTGGTGCTGCTGACCGACCGCAAAAACGTAATTTACATATCGTTCCGTGAGAAATTCGTATTCAACGGGCAGGTTCTGCGGAAGATATTCCGCATCGGTCTGCCGAACAGTCTGGAAAACGGCGTTTTCCAGCTCGGGCGGATTATGGTTCTGCGCATCATCACCCTCTTCGGCGTGGTGCAGATCGCGGCGAACGGCGTGGCCAACAGCCTGAGCGCGCTCGGCTGCATTCCCGGGCAGGCGATGAATCTGGCGATGATTACCGTCGTCGGCCGGTGCGTGGGCGCGGGCAGCCGCGCGCAGGCGCGCTGGTATACGCGGCGGTTGATGGGGATCACCTATCTGTTCACGATCGGCGTCAACGCGCTGATTCTGCTGTCGCTGCCGCTGACGCTGCGGCTGTATTCGCTTTCGCCCGAGTCGATTGCGCTCGCGCGGGTTCTGACCAGCATCCACAACGGCTGCGCGATGCTGCTGTGGCCTGCCGCCTTCACGCTGCCGAACGCGCTGCGCGCGGCCTGCGACGCGCGGTTTACGATGGTTATTTCGGTCGCGTCGATGCTGGCCTTCCGCATCGGGCTGAGTCTGGTGCTGGCGCTGCGGCTGAACTACGGCGCGGTCGGCGTTTTCGCCGCGATGGTCGTCGACTGGCTGTTCCGCGCGGTCGTGTTCTTCTTTCGTTATCGCTCCGGCCGCTGGTGGCCGTCTCGGGCGCTGACCGAATAGGTCGGGCGGGGAAGTCCGGCGCGGATCGGAGTATATGCACAAAAAAGGACGGGAGGTTGCTCCTGTCCTTTTCTTTTGCGCATCTGTCCCCGTGCGGGTGGGGGCTGCGGCTTTTGGGCCGGCCCGGGCGCAGACCGTTCCTCCGGCCGCCGGTCTGTCGGTCCTCTCCGGCTTCGGGGCGCGCGCAAGTGCGCCGACCGCCTTCCTTCCGGCGCAAACCGCGCGGCGGCAGGCCGCGTTAGGACGGACTTCGGCTTTGGCAAAGGCTTGCCCAAAAAGCCCGAACAAACCCGCTTCTCCCCCCGATGCGGAGAAACGCCGCCGGCCGCGCGGCAGCTTGCGCCGTGCCGGCATAATGGCGGCTCGGCATCGCAGAGCGGCGCGCGGTTGTGCAGCGGGCGCGCCGGCGCTGGCTGCTTTCGCTTCGCCGGCCGGCAATCATCGCCCCACAATTCCGCGTTGGCCGCGCGGTGCGCCGTCCGGCTTTCGGAACAGCGACGTTCCCGCCGAATCCCTGCAAACGGAGACGCGCAAAACGCCTGCACGGTTTTCACGGGCTTTCTCCCCACAGCGTGCTGCCGGACTTCGTTCGGCAAAGCGCCGCCAAACGGCAGGGCATATCTGCCGCATAAGAAGGAGCGGCTCGGCCGCAGCCGGACGCCGACCGCAAAGCGCACCGACGGCAGGGCCCCCAAAGCGTCACAAACACACCCCGCCGCAGGGCGCGGAGGGCAGGTCAGGACTGCGCGGATTCAGCCGCGCGCTTCGCAGCC
>ERZ827458.1480-NODE-1480-length-16543-cov-10.463671_pt1 | contig 16543 bp, 20 predicted proteins | sample MGYA00519706_ERZ827458 | MGnify/ENA primary metagenome ERZ827458 (study PRJEB31778, sample SAMEA3449309) | human gut metagenome | biome: human gut; feature: human-associated habitat; material: faeces | place: United Kingdom | collected 2010/2012 ...
AACAAAGAACAAAGAAAAAACTTAAAATGTTTAAAGAAAACATTTGACAAGGTACAAAGAACATGATATAATAAGTGTATAGAAAAGAAAGAGAGGTTACAAAAATGAGAATAGTAAAAGCAAGTACAGCATTAGGTAAAAGGTTAATTCAAACTGGACAGCAATGGGAGGGCACTTTCTTAGATCAAGTTTATGACAAATGGAGTGCTGAAAAACAGGAAGCATGGAACAAATGTTATGATGAATATTGTAATACAGAGGGTGCTGAACAGTTCGGCATTTGTGCACATAATAGTTTTAACTTTACGGTTTCATGGTTTACACCTAAAGGAATGAGATTAGAAACATCAAAAAATAGTTATCTTGTGGTTTTTGATGAATAATCAAATAGGTGTGGTAGTAGGTACTATACAAGGTTCAATTCCTTGCACACCTTTCCACCCAAAATGGGTGAGATATAATCAAATAGAAAAGGAGAACAAAATTATGGCAAGAAAGAGAATGATAACAAGAACAGTAGAACAGACAACAGCAGAGGTTATGACGATTGACGTCACAACAGCAGAGGTACAGTTGCGCACTTATGACATTGGCGGAAAATACACTGATGAAGATTTACTCAAAAAGCTTCAGAAGATTTTCCAGACTGATACACTTAAACTTGTACACGTTGAGTCACAGACTTGCAAAGAGGTATTACTCGGCATGGATGAAGAAGATTTTATCAGACTTGCAAAAGTATTACCACCACGTACAATAAATAAAGACGAGGACTAGGGGCAACCCTAGTACCTCACTAAAGGAGTGATAATATGTTATCAATAAATGAGCAAGAAATACTTGTTGATGATTTACAAGAAATAGAGACAAAATTATTCAACCTTATCGAACAACTAGGTTCAGATGATGAACTAGGTAAAGCGTGGTACGTTGTCTACAAACGCTTACAAAAGGAGAAAGAAAAAGAAGCGAAAATGAAATCTGAAAATTAAATTATTGTTAAAAATTTCACGAAAGTACCAAAACTAGGGTGCGTGACAGGCACGGTTATAGTTTCGACACTATACACCCTTTAGTGTACAAATGTACACACGTACATTGACAACAAAATAAAGAGAACAGAAAAGGAGAATGTTATCATGGAAAGAATTTTCACAAATGCACTCAAAAAACAGTTAAGACGACGTATAAAAGGAGATTTATATGTACACGTTGTTGACAACACACTAATTGTTGATATTCAGCCAGTAGGTTGTAGGGCATGGCACTACACTATTAACAATTTAGCTGTACAATTGTCAACAGGTTTATCAAGTAGAATTGTAGCAGACGTTATTGTTAAACAGTACAAGAAATATATTTTATCAGAGCATTTTTACTCAAAATAATTCAAAGAAAGTGTTGACTTTTCAAGTACAATGTGCTACAATAAAAGAGTAACAAAGATCAATCACAGTTACGTTGCCAGAGTGGTGTACTCACTTAATGGTACACCCTCACCCCTCTGGACGGTGTAACAAATTGGTAAGTTGCCTAGTGACAATGCGTTCCTACGCTTGTCTGGTCAGCACTAGATTATAGGTTCAAATCCTATACCGTCCACTGGTACAATAATGTACCTAAACTATAAACAAACCAAAGCCAGAAAGGAGAACAAAATTATGGCAAGAGTACCTATGGTAACAAGAACAATCGTAGCGACAAAAGCAAACGTAATGTGTTTGGACGTACAGGCAGGCGACCCGTGTAACAAGGTTGTTACAGTACCTCGTACCTACAAGGACGATGAAGCACTGATGAAGAAAGTTCGTCCGTTGCTTGAAACGGAGACACTCAAAGCGGTACATATTGTAGACAAGGAAGAAATTGAAACTCTGTATGGAATGACAGAGCAGGAATTTATTCAGTACGCAAAAGTGCTTCCGCCTAGAAACGGTGCAAACAGTAACGAAGAAGCAGACAGTGAATAACACAGAAGCAGGTAAAACCTAAAACAGTAAGCACAACAAAATATTTAATTAAAAGGAGAACAATACCATGATTAACATTAAAGAAATGAGCAGAGAGTTCAACGAAGTAGAGCAGTACCTTATGACTATCGCACCGTCAATTGTTTCAATGAAAGATGTTGAGGACGGAGAACATATCACAGTTGACGGAGTTCTGATGTTTGAGGACGTCAAAGAGGACAGTGGTGAGGTTGTTGAAGTAATGTCAATCATTACACCAGAAAAGCAGGTATACAGTTGCCAGTCGGCTACGTTTAAGAGAAGTATCAACGATATTTCAAACATTATGAAAGGTAAGCCGTTCACTGTTATCAAGACTTCTGGTAAAACCAAATCCAATCGTGATTACATTAACTGTGTACTGGACGTTGAAAGCCTTGCATAAGTTCAGAGTGTAACAGTTAATAAATGGGGGGGCACTCTTAGTACCATACTAGAGTGCTTCCCTTGTTTCATTTATAGGGGTGAACGCTGTGGCAAAAAGACGCAAACAAACACCCGCGGAACGTGCCTACTCTAAACAAGTTAAGCGTATCAAACAGTTTATAAGTAGAGCAGAAAAACGTGGGTATCAATTCAGTGAAAATGTGTTACCTCAAAGACCTAAACGTGTAACACAAGCAAGTGTACGAAAACTTGCAAAATTAACACCTGAGAAGTTGTACCAGAAAGCGGTCTACGGTGGTTTAGCAAGTGAGGGTGAAATAGTACCTGCAATAGAGGGTAGAAAGTTGGAACGCTCGTTAAGGGCAAAGAAAGCGGCAGAAACTAGAAAATATAGACTAGCAGAGCCAGTACAAGAACCAACTAACACACCCGGTTTTGTTCCACCAGAGAACATATCAGAAGATGTATCATTTTTTGACGCTGTTGTTATTACTGGCTTTAAGGCTCATGTTAGACAGTTTAATGAACATGCTAGTAATTTATTACTTTCATGGTTGGACAGAATATTAGCAACAAATGATGCACATGATGTAGCAACAATGTTAAACGACGGTGCAGAAGCAGGTTTGATTGTAACATATCAGATAGTTTATTCGCAAGATAAGCTAACACAGTACATGTCTGAAATGTTAAACTATTTACCAGAAGCAGGACTACTGTTTAAGGCTGAAATGATGGACGCAATGGAACAGGAAGAAGATTTCAGTAGTCCACTATGAGAGTTAAAAAGTATCGTTACTTCATGTGTGACTTTGAGACAACCGTTTACAAAGGACAGGTAAACACAGAAGTATGGGCTAGTGCGTCCGTTGAATTGTTCACAGAAGATGTAAATATATTTCATAGCATTGGAGAACAATTCGATTATTTTCTAGCACAGAAATGTAACATAGTAGCGTACTATCATAACTTGAAATTTGATGGTGCATTTTGGTTATCGTATTTGTTAGTTGATAAGGGTTTTAAGCAAGCATATAAAAAGGTAGGAGAAAACGAAAATGATGTAGAATGGTTGCCAGAAAAATACATGGAAAACAAATCATTCAAGTATAGCATATCTGATAAAGGTATGTGGTACAGTATCATCATAAAAGTCAACAATCACTTTATTGAGATAAGAGACTCGTTAAAACTACTACCATTCAGTGTAAAACGTATAGGAGAAAGTTTTGGCACAAAACACAAGAAACTTGATATGGAGTACACTGGTTTTAGGTATGCAGGTTGTACTATAACAGACGAAGAAAGAAAGTACATAGCTAATGACGTTCTTGTAGTTAAAGAAGCTTTAGAAATAATGTTTCAACAAGGGCATAACAAATTGACAATAGGTTCATGCTGTTTGGAAGAATACAAGTCAATTTGTAAGTCCTCAACAAAGAACGCTCTTGATTACAATGAAATGTTTCCAGATGTGTATGCTATGACGATTGACGAGAAAGCACATAGATACCCAAACGCAGGAGAGTATATCCGTAAATCATATAGGGGTGGTTGGTGTTATCTAGTAAAGGGTAAAGAGAACAAGATTTTCACAAATGGAACGACAGCAGATGTAAATTCTTTGTACCCCAGTATGATGAGTAGTGAGAGTGGAAATCGTTATCCAATAGGTGTACCACATTTCTGGAAAGGAAATATAATTCCAGATGTAGCACTTTCAAACGATAGATATTACTTTGTTAGAGTTAAGACAAGGTTCTACATTAAGCCAGATAAGTTACCATTTATACAAATAAAATCGTCATTACTGTACAAAGGTACAGAAGCACTTGAAACGTCTGATGTGTACGATAAAAGAACAGGAGAATATTACACACATTATACTGATAAAGACGGTAACATTCACGACACTAGAGTAGAGTTAGTTTTAACAATGACTGACTATGAGTTATTGAAAGAACACTACGAACTTGTAGACTTTGAGATTTTAGACGGTTGTTGGTTTTATAGTGAAATAGGTATCTTTGACGAGTACATTGATAAGTACAAGAAAATCAAACTGGAAAGCAAAGGTGCGTTGCGTGAGTTGGCAAAGTTGTTCCTAAACAATTTGTACGGTAAAATGGCAAGTAGCATGGACAGTAGTTTTAAACTTGCTTACGTCAAAGAGGATAAAACCATAGGCTTTCTACCAGTTGCAGAAGCTAACAAGAAGCCTGGGTATATTCCAGTTGGTTCAGCTATCACAAGTTACGCAAGAAACTTCACAATTAGAGCCGCACAGAAGAACTACCACGGTAAAGACAAGAGAGGTTTTATATATGCAGATACAGACAGCATACATTGTGACCTTGAACCAGAAGAGATTGTTGGAATTAAGGTACATGATAAAGACTTCTGTTGTTGGAAACTAGAGAGCTGTTGGGATATAGCAGTTTTCACCAGACAAAAGACTTACATTGAACACGTTGTTAAAGAAGATTTGAAACCTATTGATACACCGTATAACAACATTAAGTGTGCAGGTATGCCACAGAAATGTAAAGACTTATTTCAAACATCACTTGACGGAACGGCAGATATTAGTGGGTACACAGATAAGACAACAAAAGTGTTTAAGGAATGGACAGAAGATGAAAAAGAGTTCTTGTTTGAAAAGGAAACTGGTAAACCAATAAAGAGAAATCTTAGGAACTTTAGAGTAGGACTAAAAGTTCCCGGAAAATTAAGACCAAAGAGAATACGTGGCGGTATCCTACTTATCGACACATCATATGAAATGAGGTAGAACATGGAATTGAAAACTATCAAAATCAAATACGTCAAAGACGGAATGGAAAAAATTGAACAGACTGAGAACGGAGATTGGATTGACCTGCGGATTGCTGAAGATGTGCACCTTGAACCTAATGAGTTCAAATTAATTCCACTTGGAGTTGCTATGGCTTTACCGGCAAACCATGAAGCGTTAGTCATTCCTAGGAGTTCTACATTTAAAAAGTATGGAATCATACAGGCTAACTCAATCGGCCTTATTGACGAAACATATTGTGGTGACAATGATGAATGGAAATTTCCGGCATATGCAACAAGGGCGGTTGACATACCTAAGAACACCAGAATATGTCAATTCAGAATATTAAAACATCAACCAACACTTGCACTTGTTGAAGCAGAGCATTTATCAAACACCGATAGAGGTGGTTTTGGTTCAACTGGTGAAAAATAAAGCACCACAAATAAGAATAGCAGGGGCGAACTAAGTTCGTATCCCTGCTTTCTATTTATATCTTTAACCCATGTACCAAACAAAGCGTTCAGCGAAAACGGCAAATGGTATAGGCACTATTGTTTCAAGTGTGCTATCCTATCCACTCATTGATGGACACATGAGAAGATACCTAAAAGTTATCAACACTTTCCACATTAAATGTGGATAACCTAGTAACTCAACGCACTAAGTACCGCTTCTTTGCACCTCATATCCTTAAATCTGAACGTACCACGTTCAAATAAGTACCTAAGATTTGACAAGAAAAAGTCATTTCTTTTGAGCATAACATAGTTCACTTCATGGTCTGCTGTTGTTACAGTTATTTTAGTCTTAAAGGTAACATCTGGTTTATCATCACAATAGATAAAGCCGTCCTCTGTAAACTCTCTCAAACCAAAGTCAGTTCCTTTATATTTAAGAGTGCAAATATATCTGTTTCTGCCTGTCGGCTTATCAACAAAACTCTTATTGTCATTAAGATACACACATTCACTACTATAAGCAACATAAGCATTCTTAGCAAATGCACGATTAAAACCACTACTTTTCTGTTCCTCACTTGCACTCTGAATGAAACCTTGTTCAAGTACAAACCCGTCACCACGTAAGAACTTTGTATCGTCTTTCAGTCTTGCACTAATATTCATCTCAACATAGTACGGATTGATTATACTTACTGGATTACTAAGCATATAAACTGGTACATATCTTACCTGTTCACCTTGTCCTCTTGCCACAGAAGTATGTACGCTAAGTAACTTCTTAACTTCATCAACGCAATAGTGATTCATTTCACTCTGAAATTCGTCAAATATCATTCGCATAATATCCGAAAATAAGTGACTATATTTCTTAATCTGGTCAGCGCTATTAAGACTTAAAGCATAGCCACAACTTTTTTCGTCTAAGAACAATTCGTGGAAGATACCACTTGCTCTACGTTTGCTTGTCATTTCATGTTCTTTAAAGAATAAACTACCTAAATCTTTATAGAACTTATCAACAACATCATCAAGTTCATAGTTGTATCTATAAATAAGCCCGAATTTTTCACCTTTATCTAAAAATCTATTTATGCACAACCTACCAAAATATGTTGTCTTACCACCAGTGCGATTAGTAGTACACATATAAATCTCTGGTTTGTTACCATTTATGTCCATCATAGACAAAAGTTTAGTACCGTCATAATACTTACCCACGTTATGATCACTTCCTTTCTTATTATATTATAACATACCTATTGCAATTTGTCCAGTAATATGTTATAATGAATATATATAAATAAACAAGGAAAGGAGTGAAAGAAATGGTACAGTTTTACCCTATAATTATTGCACTGGTTTTCAACGCTTTAGACCTTATCAGTGGTATCATAACTGCGGTCAAAAACAAAGACATTCAATCGTCAAAATTGCGTGATGGCCTTTTCAAAAAAGTTGGCTTCATTTTATGCTACTTTGTGGCATGGTTGATTGACAACGAGGGTTCAATGATAGGTCTCCAGTTTGGTGTACCAATCTTACCTATCATTATACTTTATGTATGTACCACAGAGTTAGTGTCAATACTTGAAAACATATGCAAGATTAACTCCGACATTATACCGGAAAAACTGATGGAAATATTTCACATTTCCAATGTAAAAAAGGAGGACTAAATTATGCCAAACATTATGAAAGCGGTTCGGTTCATGATTGACATCGCAAATGATGACGCACATGGTTATGACCAGACGCACAGAAATGGACCGAATTATGACTGTTCTTCACTTGTTGGAACGGCACTTCATGAAGCAGGTTTTGTTGTATCACCGTACTCATGGACTGGTAATCTGGAAGCACAGCTTAGAGCCGCAGGTTTTGTAGATTGTAAAGCACCGTGGTTACCGGGTGATGTACACCTTAAAACACAGCACCATGTTGTAATGAGTATCTCAAGTAGCCAGATTGCTCATGCTTCTATCAATGAAAAAGGAACTGCAACTGGCGGTAAAACTGGTGACCAGACTGGAAAGGAAATCTGTATCAGAGATTACTACGAGTATTCTGGTGGTTGGGATGTGCATCTTAGATACGCAGGACAGAACACAGAAGTTACACCAGACGTATCAGTTGATACAGTTGCAAGGGAAGTAATTGCAGGTAAATGGGGTAACGGAGATACACGCAAAAAGCTTCTTACAAAAGCAGGTTATGATTACAACACTGTACAGGCAAAAGTAAATGCAATTTTGTCTGGAAAAGAGTTAAAATCTAACGGAGAAATTGCAAGAGAAGTAATTGCAGGCAAGTGGGGAAACGGTGATACAAGAAAGCAGAAACTTACCGCCGCAGGTTATGACTACCCTGCTATTCAGAAACTTGTAAACCAGATGTTAGCATAAGTGTAGCCTATGCCAGACATAAATCGTGTATATTCATGGGCGATTGAAACGTGTAATGCACCTAATGTTGGTTATTCACAATCATATCGTAACGCACAAACAGTTGGTGGTATAACATACTACGATTGTTCTTCATTTATAAACTATGCGTTACTAGCAGGTGGTTTTGAAACACCATCTTACGCACCAAACAGTAATGCCTTTACCACTTATTCAGAAGCGTCCGAACTTTTGCGCTTAGGGTTTACAGAAGTTGACGCAAGTGGTGAATACCTAGCAGGAGATATAGGACTATCAAGTGGGCACACAGAAATGTGCTATCGTGGTGGAAGTGGTAAAGGCGTTTTCATGGGGGCGCATACGGATAACGCACCACTAGCTAATCAAGTTAGTATAGGCTCAAGTGGAGGAAATCCAGACTATGAGCGTTCCTTTCCTAGACTGTTTAGATACGGAAATGGTGGTGCAACTGGTTACGGTGCAAGTGCTTATGTAATTGCAGCTTTAGCAGGTAATGCTTGGAGAGAAAGTCACATAAACCCTACACTTTCTCAAATAGGAGGTGGCGCTTTTGGTTTATTTCAATGGGATGGTTCAAGACGTGACGCACTATTAACATGGTTGAGTGAAAATGGTTATGAAGATACAAGTCCAAATGGACAAATGCAATATTTAGTTGTAGAGGACGATTGGATGGGTACATTTGACGGAATATCTTCATTAACAGAATTTCTAACATCTAGTTCAACTAATGTTGCTTCATTAACAGAAGCGTTTTGCACTTGTTGGGAAAGACCAGGTGTACCTGCTCTTGATGAAAGAATTGAATTTGCTTATGAAGCACTTGAGTATATTTTAACTCACGCAAATGACACTTTAATAGTCGAATGGGAAACAGAACCAATGTACTATTTATCAAGACAACAAGCGTTACACAATGCTGTACTTATGTATCGGTTTTATTCAGCAGGCGGTGGTAGCGGTGGTACACCGTCTACACGGAAAAAGAAAATGCCTATATGGATGTGGATAAAATACCATTACTAATAAGAAAGGAGAAACAGATATGCCGTTCAAAGCAGGTACTTACAAACATGAAGAAGGATTTACTATTATGGTAACAGAAGATGGTGTAATTATGCTTTCACCTAATCACCCTCTTTCATTAAGATTAAGCGTCTTATTTGACACTACAAAGTGGACAAAAATATCATAGAAAGGAGAGCATTATGACAGTAAAAACTAAGGAAGAAATTATTGAAGAAGTAAAAGCCAGAGTAGGTGAACAGACTGACGATGAAACAATCGCATTTCTGGAAGATATTACAGATACACTCACTGACTTGGAAACAAAGGCAAAAGGTGACGGAACAGATTGGAAAACTAAGTACGAAGAAAACGACGCTGAATGGCGTAAGAAGTACACTGAACGCTTTTACAGTTCAGACCCCAATCCTGACCCCGAACCGCCTAAACCAGATGACACACCTAAACCTAAAACGTTTGGAGAACTGTTTACCACAGTTTAGCAATAAATTTATTAAAGAAAGGAAGATTAAATCATGGCAAGAAGAATTGCAAACAGTACGCTTAATGCGTCAACCATTGACATTCTCAACGTAATCCGACAGAACGCTTCTTATGATTATCAGCAGAACGTACCGGAAGTTGCAACTGTCAATGACATTCCCAAAGTGGGAGAAATCATCTATGGTACACCTGCATTTGCAAACCAGTTTATCAATGCTCTGGTAAACAGAATTGCAATCGTGCGTGTACAGAGTGCAACCTTTAACAACCCTTACTCTATCCTCAAAAAAGGTTACATTGAGTACGGAGAAAGTGTCGAAGATATTTTCGTATCTATCGCAAAAGCTGTTGACTTCAATGTTGAAAAAGCGGCTAAACGTGAGTTCCAGAGAACTATCCCAGATGTTCGTTCAGCTTTCCACGTTATGAACTGGAGAGTGATGTACCCTGTTACCATTCAGGACGAGGACTTACGACAGGCATTTCTTAACATTGAGGGTGTTCAGAACCTTATCGCTAAGATTGTAGACGCTGTTTACACCGCCGCAGAGTACGATGAATTTCTGCTGTTTAAGTACCTGCTTATTAAGGCAATCAGTCACGGAAAAATGTATCCTACTTCTATTGGTGCAGGTACAGACCTTAGCGAAGCGGCTGTGCAGTTTAGAGGAACTTCTAACCTGTTACCGTTTATGTCAAGTGAGTACAATGAAGTAGGAGTTAAGACTAACACACCTAAAGAAAGACAGGTTATCTTCATGGACGCTATGTTCAATGCACAGTTTGACGTAAATGTGCTTGCAAGTGCGTTCAATATGGATAAGGCTGACTTCATGGGTAGACTGTTCCTCATTGACAACTGGACTGATTTTGACAATGAGCGTTTTGATATTATCAGAGCAAACTCTGATGGTATCGAAGAAGTAACAGCAGACGAGTTAGCACTGTTAGCTAATGTAAAGGCAGTTATTTTGGACGATAACTGGTTTCAGGTTTACGACAACAACAACAAATTCACAGAGAAGTATGTTGCTTCTGGTTTGTACTGGAACTACTTCTATCATACGTGGAAAACGGTGTCAAATTCTCCGTTCGCAAATGCTGTTGTTTTTGTTACCTCTGTCGCTGACGTTGCTTTGCCTGCAACTGTTACTGTTCATGTGGACGCTAAAGACGAAAGCGATGTTGCTACTGTATTTACTATCAGTGCTGACTTTGAAGAAGCAGGTCTTAAACCGCAGAACGTGAACTTTGTTCAGACAGAAGCACTTACAACTGCTGGTATCGCTGTTCAGAAATACGGTGGACTTATTATCCCGGCTTCAAAGGTTGGAACAGATATCACACTTGTTGCAGAGATTAACGGAACTACTTACACAGCGGCTACTACTATCAATGGTTCTACTGGTGTTAACGAAACTGTTACTCTTAACAAGGGATAAGATTTAACTGTAAGGGTGTATCAGTTTTTCTGGTATACCCTTACTAGAAAGGAGTGATTGTGTGTATATACAACCTACAACAAATATAAGGTTGCTTAAAGACGTTCCTCTTGATACAACCTATGACCACACAATATACTTTACAAGTGCAACAGCACAGTATAATTACTTTATTGGTTTGCAGAAATATAATCTAACTAATTACACCTACCAAAGAGTAAAACGTGGTGTAGCTAGAGTTGGAATTAAAGCCGACAATCTGTACGACTGTAATTACATGATGTTCCAGAACACAGCTTACGGAAATAAGTGGTTTTATGCGTTCATAACAGCGGTTGAATTTGTAAACAATGAGTGTGCAGAGATTTACTTTGAACTTGATGTTATGCAGACATGGTTCTTTGATTGCGAACCAGACTACTGTTTTGTGGAACGAGAGCATACTGTTACTGACACTATTGGTGAGCATATTGAACCGGAAACTGTCGCAACTGGTGAATACGTTTTTAATGACTACAAACCAGTAAAGTATATGACGGATATGGTTGTTTGTGTTGCTATTGTTGATACGAATGACGCTACTGACGGTACGTTATATGACGGCATATACGGTTCAGCTCAATTATGGGTTTATGACAGCACAGATGTGCAAAGTATCAATAATAAGATTAATGAATATGTTCAGAAACCTGACGCTATTATTGGTATGTATATGTTCCCTAAAATGTTTATTGGTGGTAGTATTCCAGATACACATAGGTTGAGTTACGGACAGGTTGCTACTAAGAATGTTGTTACATTACCTGCTGTCACTACTGATGATACACTTGACGGTTATAAACCTAAGAACAAAAAATTGTATACTTATCCGTATAACTTTTATCATATTGACAATGCAAGTGGTAGCGAATTAAGTTTACGGTATGAGTTCTTTGAAAACCGCACACCAGTTGTTGAAATCAGTGGAACAGTGACACAGCCAGTAATTGCTATACTTAGACCATGTAGTTATAAAGGTGTGCCAGGTTATAGTGAGTTAGGTGGTTACACTAGCTTGAATACAGAGAGTTTACAGCTTAACAACTATCCAATGTGTTCTTGGAATGTAGACGCTTATCAAGCGTGGGTGGCGCAAAATAGTGTACCTATTGCACTTAATACTATTGCTAGTGTAGGGCAGATGGGTATTGCAGGTGCGTATAGTACAAATCCTAATGCTGTTATTGGTGCAGGTATTATAGGACAAGTAAGTGGTCTAATGTCACAGTTTTATCAAGCTTCTATTGCCGCTGATATTAGTAAAGGTAATCTTAATAATGGTGGCGGTAATGTTGCTAACGGTAAGCAACAGTTTTACGGTGGACGGTGTAGCGTATGTCAAGAATACGCAAGAATGATTGACGACTATTTCACTATGTTTGGTTATGCTGTTCATAGAGTGAAGAAACCGAACAGAAATAGTAGACCTCATTGGAACTATGTAAAGACAGTTGGTGCTATTGTTACTGGTAGCGTACCTGCTGACGATATGAAGAAAATTTGTAGTATCTATGATAACGGTATTACGTTCTGGAAGAATGGTTCAGAGGTTGGACAGTATAATCTTGATAATACAGTGTAAAGGTGGTGAGAATTAGATATGGGTAGAAAGCGTAATATTACAGATATGTTTGGTGATAGTGCTACACTAAACAATCTGACATATATGCAGTACCTTAATAGGCTAACAGAGTTGGCTATTTCCATGTTTGAGTGGAAGAATTTACCTGCTAGTGTTGACACTAGGTATCTTGAATTACACCTCTTTGAAACTGGTTGCATGGTGTACTTTAATGATGATGTACTTGGTGACTTGTGTTTGGACTGCATCACAACTGGTAGGCTTGATGTGTATGGTAACCCTATTTTGCGTAGAGCGTACTCTGGATATAATAACTATCAGAAGTTATTGAAAGAAAGTAACAGCGTGATTATATGGAACAATTATCTGCATACAAATAGTATTCTTGATGCTAAGATGTTTGCTAGAAGATTGTATAATCTTGACAGGATAATCGATGTTAATGTCAATGCACAGAAAACACCTGTGCTGGTACAGGGAACTGAAAAACAAAGATTAACACTGTTAAATCTTTATAAAGAATTTGATGGTAACGCACCGTTCATTTTTGGTGATAAGAACTTAGACTTAAATGTGTTAAAGGTTTTGCAAACTGGTGCGCCATATGTTTGTGATAGATTGTACCAATTAAAGACACAAATATGGAATGAAGCTTTGACATATCTTGGTATCAGTAATATTAATATTCAGAAGAAAGAAAGGCTGATTACTGATGAAGTAACAAGAAATCAAGGTGGTACTATCGCAAGCAGGTACAGCAGATTGGAAAGTAGGCGACAAGCTGTTAAGAAGATTAACGCAATGTTTGGAACTAATATTGAGGTTAATTATCGTGAAGATTTTCAGCAGGTTGGTGAGAATAATGAACCCCAAGACCCTGGTGCTAATACGATAGGGGGTGCAGGCAATGAGTAAATATACTACACAAGTTAGGTTCATATGTGAAAGCAAAAGTGGACTTGAAGTAAGTGGCGTAAGTGGTGATGTTGACAACATCATTGCAGGTTCATGGAATAAGATATTTACAAGCAAAGCACCATTCTTTGACGAAGCGTATCGTAGTGTGTTATGCTCAAAGATATTGAAGCACTATTATATGCGTGAAATATGTTGCGAAACGGTAGGTATATGGACGCTTTGGATGAATACTAGACTAGAAGAAATCATGCCGTATTACAATCAGTTATATGAAAGTGCTAAGATTGAGTTTAACCCAATGCACGATATGAACTTAACTAGAGAACATAAAAGAACAGAAAATGAGACAGCTAGTGGAAACAGAGACACTACTAGTAACAGAGACACTAATATTACAAGTAATGATACTAGTAATAGAACAACAAACAGTGACGAAAATAAAAAAGATTTGTACAGCGATACACCACAGGGAGCTTTGACTGGTGTTGAGAATGAAACATACTTAACAAACGCAAGAAAAATAAGTGATAATGTGAACGGAACTGATAACACAGAAGTAAATAATACAGAGAAAAATGTTAGTGATTATAGCGACAAAGAAGAAACAGCAAGTAATGTAAATACAACAGAGGATTATCTTGAAACACTTGTTGGAAAACAAGGAACAGAAAGTTTTAGCAGTCTGTTGAATAAGTTTAGGGAAACTTTTCTTAACATTGATATGCAAGTTATTGAAGAGTTTAGTGATTTATTCTTTGGACTTTGGTGATGAAAGGAGAGTAATATATGAAATGTGATAAATATAATAACAAAGGTGCTATTATACCAGAAGTGTACTGCAATGCATTGTCATACGAGGAACAAATAAAAAAACTATATGAATATGTTTGTTCTTTACCAAAAGACAACATTTATAATAACACATTCGTTATAAATGATTGTTCAAACTTAGCTGATGCTGTTATTCCACAAAAAAGAATACGCAGTTACAGTTATGATGATATGTGCAAAGATATAGGTATTCTTTGTGACAATTACCCTAAAATAAGAAAAAAAGTTCTTGGCACAAGTGTTCTTGGACTTGAACTTATTGCGCTTGAATACGGTACTGAAAATGCCACAAGACATTTATTCGTTTTTAATGGTTTTCATGGTAACGAATGTAGTGCAAGCATTATGCTAGCTGAATTAGAAGTATTAGCTAAAAACGGTGTATATGGTGGACTTGATATGTGGGAAGAAATACTCAACAATGATACAGCTATACATATCATACCTATGGCTAACCCAGACGCATGGCAATTAGGATTAGCAGGGTTCTCATATTTTCCAGACATGAGTAGTGAAACAAAGGAACTTATAAAAACTCTCTTAGAGGACTATATTAGAAACTATGCTAAAGATGAAGAATTAGGTTCAAATTGGGATGCTGAATCTAAGGAAAATCTTGAAAATTATATCAGAAGTTTAGGTGGAAATCCTGATGTAGATTATTCTGCTTATGTTTTTAGAGAAGAAGATTTGCATTGTTGGGAAAGTAATGCAAACGGAATTGACTTACATTACAACTGGTATACACCAGAAATGAAAAAAACTGTTGATATTGCACTTGCAGGTGTGAACCACAACCACCCTAATGCCTATGTTTATGGCGCACAAGGAAAAACCGCTTATCTTGATGAAAATCTTATTTATAGAAATTACATCAAGAGTTTTGAAAGAAGCGACAACAATTATTATTTTAACTTCTTAAACTATCACCAAAAAGGTCCTACAAATATATGGAATTATAGGCTGAAAGGTTTACAGAATAACCGTAACTTTGATTGTGGTAATAAACTTTGCGAACTAATGCAAGTTCCGTATAGTCCTAAAGTTGGCAATCAAAGTACACCTATTGGATTTACTGCTTGGGGTGGTATTGCTTATCAAAGTGATTACACTCTATCCTTTACAATTGAAATTGGGTGGTCATATAGTAAGAAACGTGGTGACTGGTGGGATGATACAAGTAGTGACGCACAGCGTTCACCTGTTCCAGATGAACAATGGAATGATATGTATCGGTCTAATAAAAGTGTATTTATCTGGTTTTTGAGGTACTACATTTCGTTTAGAGATGTGTGGAATAGACATCAGTATCTAAGCGAATATAACATAAAAGACTATGTAACAAATGAACGTTTTGCTATTCCTAGTATGTATTTAATAGGTCAAATTGTTAATAAAGTTGGGCAGCTATATAATTCACTGAATGGTATGGGTTTAAGTGCAACGTCAACTATGCAAGATGTTATTGATAAACTTGACTTCACTGGTTCAGCCTTATTTGGAGTAACAAAAGAACTAAGTATTAGTAATGATTTACCATTCTGGAGTTACAGTAAAACAGGATATCTTCATTTCTATCCTATTACTACGAGTGGTATGGTTGTTGATTTTTATGTAAGAAAAACACCGTATATGTATAGAAAAATATACTGGAGTGATGGTACAACAACAGACTGGGTTAATTTAACACCTATTAGCACAGATTACGAATCACTTGGTGTTACACAAGGAATGCCATCCGCAAAGCTTGAACAGTTGTGTAGTAAAGTTAATATTTATCAAACACTCGAAATTGATTTAAGTAAAACTAATAACAATATTATTGGTATACCTGATGATGTTGGGACTAATTATAGGTTAAAGATTATAGGTCACAGACCTAACAATAGAGTTGAAATAAATGATATTAACTCTGGTAGCACATGGATTAATCACTATAGCAGAACTAACAATACATTAGGTAAATGGTATAAGTTGCAAGCCAACACTCTCTAATAAAGGCGATATTAAGTTATCGCCTGAAACAACATTGAAATTTACATTAAACATTGTGTAGTAAAAAGGGTATGATGATTATTAGTTTAATCATTATACCTTTTTACTGTGCAACTGGAGAAAAGGGTTTGAAGTTAAAGGGGCAAA
>ERZ827458.1482-NODE-1482-length-16483-cov-5.402362_pt1 | contig 16483 bp, 10 predicted proteins | sample MGYA00519706_ERZ827458 | MGnify/ENA primary metagenome ERZ827458 (study PRJEB31778, sample SAMEA3449309) | human gut metagenome | biome: human gut; feature: human-associated habitat; material: faeces | place: United Kingdom | collected 2010/2012 ...
GCGGCCTGAAGGCTCGCACGCCGCACGGGCGGCGGGGTGCCGCGCGGCGGGATTCCGTCTGCGGAGATGCGGCGCTTTTGCCCGTTTTGTGCTTTCAGGGGTTTCCGGGGCCGGCTTTCGTTTTACTGCCGGCTCGGCTTTGGGATTTGTCGCAACGGCGTCCGGCAGGCTTGGAAACACATAGACGCACCGCTTCGGACGCGTAACCCTGCTTCACGAGGCCGTCGTCGATGGAAAAGTCGATTTCATATGCGTTTCCGGCGGCGGGAACAGTTTGCACATGGCCGATGCAGGCGCCGTCCTTCCGCGGGACGGCGCAAGCCTGCGGGCCTTGGCTCGGGCGGGGCATGCGGCCGAATGTCTCACTGCGGCGGTGGCCGCTTCTTCGGTTTCAAACACCTCGTCCGGCAAATACCGCCGGTTGTCCGCGTCCGAAGATTGCAGAGGAACGGCCTGCGCCATATGCTTGGCAAAGGGCGTGTTGCGCCATCTTTCGGTTTCGACTGGCATTGTCCTGCGCTCCCGCTGCGTTTTTCCTTTGGGTACAGTACACCTGTGAAATCCGTCCTTTGCAGGAGGGGCGGCGTTCTTTTTTTGCGGACGGGCGTGCGGGGCCTTTTTGCGCCGTTTTCGGCTTCGTGCGAGACTTCGAACGGCCGCGCGGCCGACTTGCGCTTTTATTTTTAAAAAAACGCCGGCCGCCGCAGCCGTATTCTGCCCGAACGCCGCGCGCTGCGCGGACGGATCGGCGGCGAAACGATTTTTCGGCCGTTTTCGCATAAAAAAACGCGCGCTGCGGGAAGCTAACCGTAAAAGCACGAATGCGAGGTTTTTTGTTATGCAGTCTTTTCGCCGCGCGCTGTCGGTGTTCGCCGTCGGCGGCATGCTTTACTGCGCGTCCGAGCTGCTTTACCGCCGCCGCACGCATCCGTCGATGTTCGCCGCGGGCGGGCTGGCGCTGCTGACGGCCGACCGTGTGCGCCGTGTGCGCTGTCGGGGCGGCGCGGTCGTGCGCGTCTCGCTCTGCACGGGCGCGTTCACGTTCATCGAGCTGTGCATCGGCCTGCTCGTCAACCGCAGGGGCAGGACGCGCGTCTGGGACTATTCCCGAATGCCTCTGAATTACAAGGGGCAGATCTGCCTGCCCTTTACGCTTTTGTGGGCGGCGCTCTCCGGCCCCGCGATGGGCGTCTGCACGTTTTTGTGACGTGCGCGGCCGAAGCGGACCGAAAAAGGGGTCTGCGGCTTTTGAAACAGCTTGATAAGGGAGCTTTTCATCAGAAGAAAAGGGCGTAACACCCAAAGCGGGTGCCACGCCCTTTTTCTTGTTTTTGCAAATTGCACGGACGGTTTTCCTGCTTGTTGCCGTAATGCCCTCACGGCCTGTTGCTTTCCGCCGGACTTCTCCGATTCGAAACTTTCCCAACAGCGCTTCCGTGCTGCAAAGAACGTCCGATATAGAAAAATTCACAGCGGCCGAGAGCCATTATGCTTTCAGGATAACATAAGTTGTAGGCAGGACGCCTTCGCCGTGATATGGCAGCAGGAATTTGCGGTCGCACAGAATGGATACCGGTGCGGATATGGCGTCTTCGAACAGGCGAAGATATGCCATGTCCTTGGCAAGGCGTTTCAGATGTGACGGAATATGATTTTTCAAAATTTTGATCACTGTTTCCATCAGAGCTTCCGCCTCGCCGGCGATTCTTTCAGCCGTTTCCGAGAACATCCCTTTCAACATCTGATGCTGTTCTTCGGTAAAGACGGGAGCGTTGACAAGCAGACCGTTTTCTCCGGAAACGACATAGCCCTTCCGCACCATATCGGCGGCGACCGCCAAATCGTTTTCGCTGAAATGCGCGGTATTGCGTTTGGCAATATCCAGAAACACATTCGCGACATTTTGTCGATTAAAGCAATAATGATGGACCATCTCGCCGTTGATCGGGAAATCCATGAATTGCACATAATCTCCGCTATCATTCACGACATTTGCAATTCCGAAGCCAAACTGCGACTGCCAAGCCTTGGAGTCCCCTTTTTCGACGGCCCAGACAAAGCATTCGGTTCCAAATTTGTCTTTCGGATAGGTTATCTGTATTTTGTTTTGCAGGATTTCGATAACTGCCTGATACAAAACAAAGCTAACCATCTGCCATGCGAACGAATTGCCGCCCATATCGGCTCCGTAAAAGGCAATATTGCGAATCGCTGTCTCTTGCTCTGCAATAGAATGCGTCAAAAGGTCCGCAATCCGATTGCGCAGCTCGGCCGTTTTCACATTGACTTCCTTTGAGAAATCATCCGTGAAAATAATGATATTCGTATAATACCGATTGCCGTCCTGTTTTAACAGGTCATGCTCGCATAGCGCGGATAGCTGGTCTTCCATATACGGGAGGGCTACGCCGATTTCCAGACTGATCTGCTCCGCTGTCAGCTTATTGTTATAACAAGCCAATAAAATGTTTTGGGAGATTTTGCTGTCGCAGAGGTGATAATACCGATTTGCGCCATTGCCCCAGAACATAAGGGACAGCTCTTTCGGAGCATAGCTTTGCTGACCGTAGGTGCGTTCCATATGCATACCTTCTTTCAGAATTTGTCGTGATTTGAAAAGCAGGTATTTCACCATGCTTTCGCTGATTTTGAGGTGAGCGGATATTTCCGAGCAAGACTTATTTTCAATGTAATACAAAACAACCGCTTTGCGATATTTTTTGGAAAGCAGAGACAATTCGCGGCGCAGCAGATACACCTCGGAATCTTCTTGGGGCAGCAATTCGGATTCATCCAAAAGGTTTTCTGTCAGCTTACAAACCTGTGCATTCCTCCTTTTTCGCAGCCATTGCTTATACACATTGCCTGCGACCGCCCACATAAACCCGTAAAAAGCGTCAGGGCTTCGTACTCTTTCGGCAGATCTGTAAAGCTCCAAAAGAATGTCCTGCGCCAAGTCTTCCGCTTCAAACAAGTTTGGCGTGCGAGCGGCACAGTAAGAAAAGAGTGTTTTTGCAATCTTTTCTACTTTATCGTCCAGTTCATGTTTATCCACTTGTTCACCTCCCTGCCGGATGGATTGCCGGCTTTCACTTATATAGTGGAACGAAACCGATTTCGGTTAATTTTCGGACGAAAAATGTTAAGCTGGCAGGCGGTCCGCGTGACGCAGACGGTCTTTTTGTATACGGAGCACCGTTTCATAATTATTATAACGCGCAGCAGAAAAAGCATTGAGAAAAGGGTGATAAAATTTATAAAATATTGTTTTGAATCGGAGCTTTTGCGGGTGCGGTTTTGCGGCAAAATAGAAAAAGAGACAGCATATCAAGCATTTCTGCTTTTATGCTGTCTCTTGCCTTTGCCGACGCCCATAAGTTCTTGTTTGCTTTCTGTTTGTCAAACGGCGTCCTTATGCGGCGTTCGCATTTGCAGCTTCCCCGAAGCTTTATTTCCGGCCGTGATGGCGGATCAGGCCGCAGAGCTTGGCAATTTCCATCACCAGCAGCGGCGCGAGGATCAGCCCGAGGCCGAGCAGGTAGTACTGCCAGGGCAGCGTCACCAGCCCGAACGCTATGCCGACCGGCGTGAACAGCACGAGCGCGACCAGCGCCGTAGAGGCAAGGGCGGCCCAGTTGAGCTTGTGGTTGGAGAACGGTCCGATGGCGAACAGCGAGCGGTCGCTGCGCATATTGTACGCCTGTACGACCTGCGACAGCGCCAGCACCATAAAGGCGAGCGTCTGTCCGCCCGCGAGCGTGCCGGTGGCCTTTTCGCCGGCAACAAAGCCGATGAGCGTCAGCAGGGCGAACAGGAAGCCCTGCAGGACGATGCGGACGCCGAGCCCGTGCGCAAACAAGCCCTCCGACTTCGGCTTGGGCTTTTTGTCCATCACGTCCGCCTCGACGGCCTCCATGCCCAGCGCGATGGCGGGCAGGCTGTCGGTCGCAAGGTTGATGAGCAGAAGCTGCATCGAAAGCAGCGGCGTCTTGCGCCAGAGCAGCATCGCGGCGAATACGGTGATGACCTCGCCGATGTTCGTGCCCAGCAGGAAGCCGACCACCTTGCGGATGTTGGCGTAGATGCCGCGCCCCTCGCGGACCGCGTCGACGATGGTGGCGAAGTTGTCGTCGGTCAGCGTCATATCGGCGGCGCCCTTGGCGACGTCGGTGCCGGTGATGCCCATCGCGCAGCCGATGTCGGCGGCCTTGAGGGCGGGGGCGTCGTTCACGCCGTCGCCGGTCATCGAGACGACCTGCCCCTTGCGCTGCCATGCCTTGACGATGCGGATTTTGTTCTCGGGCGACACGCGCGCATAGACGGCGATTTGTTCGACCGCCGCGTCGAGCTCGTCGTCGGTCATCGCGTCCAGCTCCGCGCCGGTGATGGCGCGGTCGCCGTCGGTGAGGATGCCCAGCTCACGCGCGATGGCCGAGGCGGTGACCACATGGTCGCCGGTGATCATCACGGGCTTGATGCCCGCGCGGCGGCAGGTGGCCACGGCCGCCTTGGCCTCCGGACGCGGCGGGTCGATCATCCCCACCAGCCCGAGGAAGGTCAGGTCGGTTTCGAGCGTGTCGGGCGTCAGCGCGTCGGGCAGCGCGTTGATCTCTTTGTAGGCGACGGCCAGCACGCGCAGCGCCTCGCTGCCCAGCGAATCGTTGATTTCCTTCGCGCGCGCCAGATCGCCCGCGATGCAGCGGGGCGCAAGCTGGTCGAACGCGCCCTTGACGATGACGACCAGCCGGCCGTCGATGCGGTTGACGGTGGTCATCCGCTTGCGGTCGGAGTCGAACGGCAGCTCGGCCACGCGCGGACAGAGGCGGTTGAGCTCGTCCTTGGGCATGCCGCTGCGGTGCGCGGCGAGCACGATGGCGGTTTCGGTCGGGTCGCCGATGTGCTGCACCTCGTCGCCCTGAAAGGCGACCGTGCCGTCACAGCAGAGCGCGGCAAGGCGCAGCAGGCCGCGCAGGGCGTCGGAGCAGTCGTCGGTCACCTGCTCCGCCTCGGCCGCGCCGTCCGTGTACGCGCGGACGAGCGTCATTCGGTTCTGCGTGAGGGTGCCGGTTTTGTCCGAGCAGATGATCGAGGCGCTGCCCAGCGTCTCGACCGCGGGCAGGCGGCGGATGAGCGCGTTCTTCTTCACCATCCGCTGCACGCCGATGGAGAGGACGATCGTCACGATGGCGGGCAGTCCCTCGGGAATCGCGGAGACGGCCAGCGAGACCGCCGTCATAAAGATTTCCAGCACGTCGATGCCCGAAAGCAGTCCCACGACGAAAATGACGGCGCAGGCGAACAGCGCCACGATGCCCAGATACTTGCCGAGCTGCGCCAGCTTCTTCTGCAGCGGCGTCTGCCCCTCGTCCTCGCCTTCAAGCAGGCCGGCGATGCGGCCCATCTCGGTCTGCATCCCCGTCGCGGTGACGACGGCCGTCGCCGTGCCGTAGGTGATGCTGCACCCCGAGTACACCATATTCACGCGGTCGCCGAGCGGCGCTTTCTCCTCCACGGCGGCGTCGGCGTCTTTTTCCGCCGGAACCGATTCGCCGGTCAGCGCCGACTCCTCGCTTTTCAGGCTCGTGCTGCGCAGCAGCCGCGCGTCGGCGGGGACGAAGTCGCCCGCTTCCAGCTTCAGAATGTCGCCGGGCACCAGCAGCGAAGCGTCGATGACCTGCTCCCTGCCGTCGCGCAGCACGCGCGCATGCGGGGCGGACATGCTTTTGAGCGCGTCCAGCGCCTTTTCGGCCTTGCTTTCCTGCAGCATCCCCATCACCGCGTTGAGCACGACGATCAGCAGGATCAGCACCGGCTCGAAAAACTCCATCGGGTCGTCGCCGGTGCAGGCGATGACGAACGAAACGGCCGCCGCCGCGAGCAGGATTAGGATCATCACGTCCTTGAACTGGTCCAGAAACCGCCGCAGGGTCGATTTCTTCTTTTTCTCGCGCAGCCGGTTCTCGCCGTGCTCCGCAAGCCGCGCGGCCGCCGTTTCGCCGGTCAGCCCTGTGTCGGGGTCGGCGCCGAGCGCGCGCAGGATTTCTTCCGTGCTTTCGTTGTGGTAAGCCAAAACAATGCTCCTCCTTGTGTTTCTCTGCCGTAAGTATAAGATAGACGCTTCTGCGGGCGAAAACGGTCGAAACCGGTTCTGTCCGCGAAAAAACGGCACCGCCGGCTTCCCGTCCCGTCCCGCCGCGCGGCATATGCGGCATAGCGGCATATAAAGAAAAAGGACGGGACCATCTGCCGGAATCTCGATGCAGATAAGTCTCGTCATTTCAGATGCGGCCATAAGGACGGCGTCTCCGTCCCCGGTGCTGTTGGCCTCCATCACACGCGCGCTTAAGCGGCGTTTCGCGCACGGTGTTGACTACTCCCTTATATTTATATAGTATAGCATTGTAATTCTATGGCTGCAAGAGATAAATATTTGCCAATGTGTGAATAATTAGAAAACATCGGCGGTTTTTCTGCGCATTCGGCGGCGCGGAACGGGGTATCTGCGGCGACGGCGGAAGCTGTCCCTGCGCGGAGAGCAGCGTGCGGCGCGGGAAGGGGTGTTTGCGGGCCGGAGAGGGGGCGTGGGCGAACGCCGGCCTGTTATCGCGGCGGCTTCCGCGCGGACAAGCCCTGTGAGTCGGACGGAGGAAGCGTGGGCGTATTGTGCGGCATGACGCAGCGTGTATGCAGCGGCGCTGTTCGGCATATCGACGTGGATAGGGCTGCGCTTTTCCTGACGGATGTACCCGTCTGTCTCTGGGAAACGATAAGGGTGTGCCGACGATTCGATTCACAGATTCTCGAATCAGCATGGAGACGAAATGCAATTCGCTCTTTGCATTTGTTTCGGTCGTACCGCCATACAGGCGTTGATGCTTCGGCGCCGGCTGGCGGCTTGAGCGGTTATCTCATATGCGCAGTATACGACGCGTTTGTTCCTTATATCCTTTTATAATTGCTCGTCTCGCGCCATCACCTGCAGGCTGCGTCGAAAAGCTGTGTGACCCGCTTTGCACAGGCTTTCGGCCGTGGCGGTGCAGTCTCACAGGATAGCGTGGCGTGTACGAAGCCCGCGCTTGACGGGCTTCGTCAGCGGCAACGCGGCATTACAACGCGTCAGCAGATGAACGCAAAAGGCATTCCCGACTGTGAACAGTCGGGAATGCCTTTTCGGATATCAAATAATATCCGCAGACCCTTAGGTTGCACTCGTTCCATAATTCGCACACAAGCCGGAAGAAGTGCGCTGCCGCTGTGCGGCAGGAGGGGCCGTTGCCCCGACAGCGCTTCTTCCTGAGAACCGCAAAGCAGTTCTCGCTCAAACTCGACAAATGCTAATCAATTTTGTTTAGATATTATTCTCTATCGTATTCGTGGTGCTTTTGATTATTTGATATATCCATATTATCCTGCCTATATGAGCGAATGTTATCATTTTTGTTATCGGCATTGATAACACTTGCTCTGCAACTGTGGATAATAACAATATGTCCCGACTCAAATTATAAGCGATTTTGCTTAGAAAAGCAACAACAGATAGCTATACTCAAAAACACCTTAAAATTCGATGTCACCAATAACATTATTTACATATTTATAATGTTGGTTTTTACGGGCTTGTTCCCGCTCTTGCCTTATTTTCTCTTCTTGCAATATAGCAAATTCCTTTTTATTGGCTTCCTCTACACACAAAAGGAGAGTATCTCGATGATAATCTCTTACTTCTTCAATCGTTGTACCATCCAAAATTATTTTATCACCATAAACAGAGGCTATTCCAAATCGGTGCATCGTTGACCAACTAGGCGGTGATTGCCAAGTTGCCAAAAACAATTTTTTCCATAAATTACTCGGTGCTTTAGATAGTCTAAATGGTATTTTATACAGTGCACTGCCACGGGTTCCATCCATTTTAGGCACAGAAACTTCATCAGTTATAATGCCTAGAATTTTTATTGGTTCATTCGTATTTGCCGAATCAGGTTTTGTAACATTAGATTTAATGTATGATGGCATATTACCTAATAACGGTTTACGCTTTGCTCCATATATTGTTGTAACAAGGTCAATATATCCGTTTTCATAGTGTTTACCATCTGTTAAGTCAATTCCTAATTTTCCTGAAAGGCATTTTGGCAAGGATTGTATAACAGTTCCTTTTCTAATTACGGGAATAAATTTCTTCTCATTGCTGCCAGAAAAAAGTTCGGCAGAGATAATGTGACCTTCATAACCGACACCACCTTTTCGAGCATCTGATTTTACCTTATAAACTGGAGTGCAAATAATTAGGACGTAATCTGCATCAGAAATTGATTGTTCCATAAACTGTGGTAATCTATCACCCAATGAAAGATCGTACTGGTCAACGGTTGCATCAATTCCATCGGCAAGCAATTTGTCTGCTAGATTTTTGACCCATGTTTTGTGTGATTCATCTTCCCACGAATATGAAATGAAAACTTTAGGATGTTCAACATTTACCATTTCTATTACCCCATTATTATAGCAATACTTTCAATATGATTCACTCCCACTCGATGGTGGCGCAGGGCTTGGGGGTGAGGTCATAGAGCACGCGGTTGACGCCGGGGACCTCGGCGGTGATGCGGGCGGTGATGTGCTGCAGCAGCGCAAAGGGGACGTCCTCGACGGTGGCGGTCATCGCGTCGACGGTATTGACCGCGCGCAGGATGACGGGGTAGGCGTAGGTGCGGGCGCCGTCCTTCACGCCGACCGAACGGAAATCGGGCACGACGGTGAAATACTGCCAGACCTTATCCGCCAGCCCGTTTTTCGCAAATTCTTCGCGCAGGATGGCGTCCGACTCGCGCACGGCCTCCAGCCGGTCGCGGGTGATGGCGCCTAAGCAGCGCACGCCCAGTCCCGGGCCGGGGAAGGGCTGACGGAATACCATTTCGTCCGGCAGGCCGAGCGCCTTGCCGACGACGCGGACCTCGTCCTTGAACAGCAGCTTGAGCGGCTCCACGAGCGCGAAGCGCAGGTCCTCCGGCAGACCGCCGACGTTGTGGTGCGCCTTTACGCCGTCGCTCTCGAGGATGTCGGGGTAGATGGTGCCCTGTGCGAGAAACTCGATGTCCGACAGCTTGCGCGCTTCCTCCTCGAACACGCGGATGAACTCGGCGCCGATGATCTTGCGCTTGGCTTCGGGGTCGGACACGCCCGCCAGCTTGGACAGGAAGCGCTCCGACGCGTCGAGGTACACCAGATTCGCGTCCATCCGATTGCGGAACACCTCGACCACCTGCTCCGGCTCGCCCTTGCGCAGCAGCCCGTGGTTGACGTGCACGCAGACGAGCTGCTTCCCGACGGCCTTGATCAGCAGCGCCGCGACGACCGACGAATCGACCCCGCCGGACAGCGCCAGCAGCACCCGTTTATCGCCCACCTGCGCGCGGATTTCCCGCACCTGCTCGTCGATGAACTGCGCCGCCAGCGCCTCCGTGGTGATGCGCGCCATCGTCTCCGGCCGTTTGTTGTTCTCCATAGATCCACACCTTACCCTTTCCTGTATGCGTATTGCTCTGTTTTTTTGTTTGCGTCTCAGAAGCCGATGCGGGCGTCGATGTACGCCTCCAGCGCCTCGATCGGGATGCGCTCCTGCGCCATCGTATCGCGGTCGCGCACGGTCACGCAGCCGTCGGTCTCGCTGTCGAAATCGTAGGTCACGCACAGCGGCGTGCCGATTTCGTCGAAGCGGCGGTAGCGCTTGCCGATGGAGCCGCTGTCGTCGTACTCGGTGAAGAAGCGCTTGGACAGCTTCTCGCACAGCGCCTGCGCGGGGCCGGCGAGCTTCTTGGACAGCGGCAGCACGGCCGCCTTCACCGGCGCGAGCGCGGGGTGGATGCGCAGCACGGTGCGGACGTCGCTCGCGCCGTCCTTCCCCAGTTCCTCCTCGTCATAGGCGTCGATGAGCAGCGCCAGCGTCACGCGGTCGGCGCCGAGCGACGGCTCGATGACGTAGGGGATGTACTTCGAGTTGTCCTCGGGGTCGAAGTAGCTCATATCCTGCCCGCTGTGCTCGGCGTGCGCCTTCAGGTCGAAATCGGTGCGGTCGGCCACGCCCCAAAGCTCGCCCCAGCCGAACGGGAAGAGGAACTCGAAGTCGGTCGTCGCGTTGGAATAGTGGCTCAACTCCTCCTTGTCGTGGTCGCGCAGACGCAGCGATTCCTCGCGCATACCGAGGTCGAGCAGGAATTTTTTGCAGAAATCCTTCCAGTACGCAAACCACTCCAGATCGGTGCCCGGCTTGCAGAAGAACTCCAGTTCCATCTGCTCGAATTCGCGCGTGCGGAAGGTGAAGTTGCCCGGCGTGATCTCGTTGCGGAAGGACTTGCCGATCTGCGCGATGCCGAAGGGCACCTTGAGGCGCGTGGTGCGCTGCACGTTCTTGAAGTTGACGAAGATGCCCTGCGCCGTCTCGGGGCGCAGATAGACCTCCGACTGGCTGTCCTCGGTCACGCCCTGAAAGGTCTTGAACATCATATTGAACTTGCGGATGGGCGTGAACTCGCTTTTGCCGCAGCCCGGGCAGGTCACGCCGTGGCCGGTGATGTATTCGTACAGCGCGTCGTTGCTCATCCCGTCGACCTTCATCTCGACGCCGTGCTTCTTGTTCCAGTCCTCGACGAGCGTGTCGGCGCGGTGGCGCATCCGGCAGTGCTTGCAGTCGATGAGCGGGTCGTTGAAGTTGACCACATGCCCGGACGCGACCCAGACCTCGGGGTTCATCAGGATGGCGCTGTCCAGCCCGACGTTGTACGGGCTTTCCTGCACGAAGCGCTTCCACCACGCGCGCTTGACGTTGTTCTTCAACTCCACGCCGAGCGGGCCGTAGTCCCACGAATTCGCCAGCCCCCCGTAGATCTCGCTGCCGCTGAAGATAAAGCCTCTGCCCTTGCAGTAGGCGACGATTTTATCCATTGTCTTGCTCTGATTGTCCATCATAACCGCTCTCAAGCCCGCTTTCCTTATAATTTTATCATTTCCTTATTATTGTATCAGCAACACGGCGGTTTTGTCAAGTGGCATTCCCGCCAAAGCGCCGGGACTATTTCCGAATCATTTTGCTCATCTGGCGCTGCGCCATGACCAGCCCGTAGTACCGGCCGTGCCGCTGCATCAGCTCCTCGTGCGTGCCGGATTCCTCGATGCTGCCCTTTTCGAGCACGACCAGCCGCGTCGCGTTGCGCAGCGTGGACAGCCGGTGCGCGATGGCGATGGTCGTGCGCCCCTGCGTGAGCGAGTTGATGGCGTCCTGAATCAGCTTCTCGGTCTCGGTGTCCAGCGCGGCGGTCGCCTCGTCGAGAATGAGGATGCGCGGGTCGCGCAGCACCGCGCGCGCGATGGCGACGCGCTGCCGCTCGCCGCCCGAGAGCGTGTGGCCCTGCTCGCCGACGATGCTGTCGTAGGCGTCCGGCTGCTTCATCACGAACTGATGCGCGTTGGCCAGCCGCGACGCGCGCAGCACGTCCTCAAAGCCGCAGCCCGGGCGCGCGTAGGCGATGTTGGAGTAAATCGTCCCTTTGAACAGGTAGGTCTCCTGCAGCACGACGCCGATGCGTTCGCGCAGCGCATGCTGCGAATAGCTGCGGATGTCCCGCCCGTCGATGCGCAGCACGCCGCGGTTGACGTCGTACAGGCGCATAATGAGGTTGATCATCGTGCTCTTGCCCACGCCGCTGCGGCCGACGACGCCGATCATTTCGCCGTTTTCGATGCGCAGGCTGATGTTTTTGAGCACATATTCATAGTCGTTGTAGCCGAAGCTGACGTTGTCGAATTCGATGTTGCCGCAAATCTCGTCCTCGCACGCTTCGGGCAGGTCGCGGATGTCCGGCTCCTCGTCGAGCAGCTCGAAGATTTTGGCCATCGAGGTCATCGCGTGGGTCAGCCGGCGGGGGATGAACGCCGCCCAGCGGATGGGACCGTACAGCATCCCGACGTAGGTGAGGAACTGGCTGAGCGCGCCGAGCGTCATCTCGCCCTCGATGACCTTCGCGCCGACGAACAGCAGCACTGCGTACTCGCCGATGCCCATCAGGAAATTGGCAAGCGGCATCAGCAGGTTCCAGGTCGTCTCATTCTTCTGCGAGATGTCCGCCACGCGCCGGGCGGCCTTGTCGAACCGCTCCTCCTCGCGCTTTTCGGTGCCGAACACCTTGACCACGCGGATGCCCGAGAACACGTCGTGCAGCAGCGTATTGACCGCGCTCTCCGACTGCCATTGCTTACGGTACAGCAGATTCATCCGCCGACGGCAGGCGTAAAAGATCAGCATCACCAGCGGCATCGGGATCAGGATCATCAGCGTCAGCACCCAGTCCATCGCGAACAGGACGCCGACGACGGAAACAAACAGCAGCAGCATTTGAATCAGATCAACCGTCGTGTCCACGACGAAATCGCGCATTACCTTCGTGTCGTTCGTGATGCGGGTGATCAGATCGCCTGCCGTGTGCCGCGTGATGCCGGCCAGCGAAAGCTGCTGCACCTTGGCGTACACCGCCTCGCGCACGCGGACGATGATTTTGTTGCCGGTTTTGACCATCAGCACGCTGCGGATGATCGAGAACAGCGCGCTGGAAAAGAGTACGGCCGCGATGGCGGCGATGACTGCGAAGAAGCCGCTCGTCGGCGCGCCGGGCTTGTTGATGTAGTCGTCGATGAGGATGCGGTTGAGCACCGGCATCAGCACGTCGAGCGCGCTGACGGCGAAAAAGAGCAGCACGGCGACCAGCAGCGGCTTCAGGCTCGGCTTTGCAAACGGCCAGAGCCGGCGCAGCAGCTTTTTGCGGTCGACGCAGTGCGGGCAGACCGTGCCGCCTCCGCGCGGAAACGGCCTGCCGCACTTCGGACAGCGGGTGCGGGATACGCTCGGCTCGGCGGAGACCGTGCGGCCCTCGCTCAGCGCGCGCAGCAGCATCACCGCGTTCTGGAACGCGCGCGCGTGGCGCATATCGGTGCGCAGCAGCTCGGCGGCGGCGCCCTCCGACTCGTATTCGATGGACGCGCAGCCGACCGACTGCACATAGCGGAATTCCGAGCCGGCCGGCACGTCGAGCTTCTCCAGCGCCGAATCGGGCGACGAAGCGCAGTACAGCGCGCTTCCGGCGATGGCCGCGAGGCCGTCGGTGTATGCGTTGTCAAAGGTCAGGTTATAGGCGAAGACGAATACGGCTTCGGCGCCGGCCTCCTTCGAGACCCGCGCGGCGAAGGCCGCCTCCGCCGGCGTGTACGGTGTTTGCGACGTATCGGACATAGGGAAAAACACTTCCTTTCCTTCCCTGCTTCTGCCGCGGGTCTGTCAGAGGTACAGTTCGAGCTTGCGGTAGCTTTTGCTGTCGAGAGCGAGCACGTCGTCGATCTCGTAGCGGTTGCCGTCGACGTCGGTGAGCACGACGCGGCTTTCGGTGATTTTGGAAATGCTGCGGAAGGTGTCGTGTATCGCGAACGACAACGGTCCGCGGTCGCTCTCGACCTCCCAGTAGGAGTAGCCGAACCGCTCCTTGAGCGAGTTGATCTTCGTGATGTGCGGCGCGAAGTACTTCCGCGCCAGCTCCGCGCGGATGATGGCGGCGCTCTCTTCGTCGAAATCGGAGATGCGGCGGATGATGCCGTACTCCTTCGAGTCCTTGTCGAGCACCGAGATGAATTCCTCGGGCAGCTCGTACGGGAACGCGCGGTGGAAGAACACGCGCCCTAAGTCCTGCCAGACGCGTTCGCCTTGCGCCTCCTGCTCCTTCAGGTCGTCGGCGGGCCCGTCGGCGGTCCGCTTCTCCAGAAACGCGTTCAGCCCCGCGAACCCGCCCTGCGTGCGGTAGAATTTTGCGTTTTCGGGCGTAAAATAGGTGATCTTGACAATGTCCAGAAAATCGTTTTTCATACGCTTTGCGCCTTCCTTTCTGAAAAACAAAAGCCGGCTGCGCGGTCGGTCCGGCCCGTCCGGGCCGCGCGCCTATTCCTCGATGCCGATGGTTTTGAGCGCCTCGGCCTGCATCTTGTACAGCTTGTAGTACACGCCCTTTTTCTCCAGCAGCTCGACGGCGGTGCCCGCTTCGGGCATTTTCCCGTTTTCGATGACGATGAGCCGGTCGGCGTCGCGCAGGGTGGAGAGGCGGTGGGCGATGATGATGGTCGTGCGGTTCTCGGTCAGGCGGTTAAGCGCCGACTGAATCTGACGCTCGGTCTGCGTGTCCATCGCGGCCGTCGCTTCGTCGAGGATGAGGATGCTCGGGTCCTTGAGCACGGCGCGCGCGATGGAGATGCGCTGCCGCTCGCCGCCGGACAGGTCCTTGTGGCCGAAGCCGACCATCGTCTCGTAGCCGTCGGGGTATTTGATGATGAAATCGTGCGCCGACGCGATTTTGGCCGCGTTGACGACCTCCTCGTTGGTCGCGTCGGGGCGCGCGTAGCGGATGTTTTCCATAATCGTGCCGCGGAACAGGTAGGTCTCCTGCGAGACGATGGCAATCATCCCGTGCAGCGCGGTGAAGGACAACTCCCGCAGGTTGATGCCGTCGATGAGGACCTCGCCTGACTTCGGGTCGTACAGCCGCGTGAGCAGGTTGGCGATGGTGCTTTTGCCCGCGCCCGTGTGGCCGACGATGCCCAGCGTGCTGCCCGCCGGCACGGTGAACGAAATGTCTTCGAGCACCTGCCGGTTCTCAACGTAGGAGAAGCAGACGCTGCGGAATTCCACGTCGCCGCGGACGTGCTCGGGCGTCACCGGATGCGCGCACTCGCGCACCTCGGGTACGGCGTCCCGAATCTCAAACAGGCGTTGGAGCGCGTTCAGGCACTCGGCCCACCAGTTGACGGCGTCCGCAAAGAACTCGATGGGGCCGTAAATCATATTGACGTAGGCGATGAAGGCCATCAGCGTGCCGTAGCTCATCTCGCCCGTCGCCTGCATCACCTGCCAGCCGCCGACGCCCCAGACGACGACCGAGCCGATGCGCATCAGGAAGGTCATCGCGCGGAACACGGTGTTGCTCTGCACGCCGATGTCGGTGTCCGCCTGCGCGGACGCGACCGAGCGGCGCTCGAACCGCTCGCGCTCCTCGTTCTCGCGCGCGAAGCTCTTGACCACGCGCATGCCGTTGAGCACGTCGGAGATGAGGGAGTTGAACGAGCGCCGGCGCGAATAGGCCTTCGCGTGCAGCTTGTCGAACATCGCGAACGCCAGCTTGAAGCAGAGGAAGAACAGCGGCACCGTGATGAAGGTGTAGAGCGTGAGGAGCCAGTCGGTGGCGAACATAATGACCAGCACCACGATGAATTGCAGCGCATTGGTGACGAAGTAGGGGAACCCGTCGCAGAAGAACCAGTAAATCGTGGTCGCGTCGTTGTTGACCTGCGTCATCAGACCGCCGGTCTGGCGGTTGGAGAAGAAGGAGAGCGAAAGAGAGCTGATGGCGTTGAAGATCGTTTTCTTCAGGTCGTACACCAGCTCGGCGGCGACCTTGGCGGAAATAATGCCGTTGACCAGCGAGACGAGCAGCGAAACGATGCGCACGCCGACAATCAGCAGCACCATTTTCCCGATTTCGCCGTAGAAGCGCCCGCCCTCGGTAAGCACGTCGTCGTAGAAGACGGTGTTGGATATGTACGGCGTCAGCACGCCGAGCGCGGTGATCATCACGAACGTGAACATCACCATCGCGATGTAGCCGCGGTAGCGGACGAACATCCCGCCCAGCCGCTTGACCAGCCGCACCTTGTCCATGCATTTCGGACAGACCTTCCGCTCGGGGTCGGGGTAGCGCATTCCGCACTTGGGGCAGTAATGGTTGGCTTCGGTTTCCTTGCGGAATTTTTCCTCGTCCACCTTCCCGTCGCGCAGCAGACTGCCGTAGGCGTCGCAGAGCACGTTCGCGTCGTGCCTGCAGGTGTTGGTGAAGCGGAACAGCTCGGTCTCGACGCCGTCGTATTTGCCGACGGCCAAGCCGCTGCTGACGAGCGTCTCTACATGTACCTCCGTCAGCTTTTCCTTTTCATATTCCGTATATTTCGACTCGGCGAAGGCCGCTTCGCGGTCCCTCGCGTCGGCCAGCCGCAGCCGCGACGGCCTGCTGATGACGACAGAGCCCTCCAGCACGCACAGCCGGTCGGCGAACAGCGCGACGTAAACGTCCTTGAGCACCAGATCGCTGCCGAGGTCGGCGCGCATGGTCAGCAGCGCCGTCTTGACGTCGAGTCCGCGCTCGGCCAGCCGCTGCGCTGCCGCTTTCGGCAGTTCCTTGAGTACAATCATTGTTGCCTCCTCCTTTCACGAACGAGGTCGGACGCGGCGCGCGCAGCCGGCGGCGCCGCTCAAAAGCGATAAACGAAAAACTTTTTCTATTATACAATACTTTTTTGCAAATGTAAATCGTTTTATCAAAAAAATATGCGCGGATTGGGGCTTTTGTATGTGTTAAAATGATGTGACCCAATAAAAAGAGAAGTTAACTTCCAAATA
>ERZ827458.1519-NODE-1519-length-15986-cov-7.316427_pt1 | contig 15986 bp, 20 predicted proteins | sample MGYA00519706_ERZ827458 | MGnify/ENA primary metagenome ERZ827458 (study PRJEB31778, sample SAMEA3449309) | human gut metagenome | biome: human gut; feature: human-associated habitat; material: faeces | place: United Kingdom | collected 2010/2012 ...
CAGGCAGCGAAGCGTCCCTGCCAGTAACTTTGCGCTCCCGCAGGAGCGCCCCCCAGCTGCACTACCCAACATCTATGCAGTGTCGCGCCAAATGGGCGCGACCAGATTGCCTGACTTCCGACCATAGCTCGTCTTTCCCGCAAGCAGGGGTTTCACCTCTGCAGAGGCGACGAGGGGGCAATGAAAACAGACGAAGTCTGCGATCGCCTCCTCGACCCCTTCGGGTTCGCCGCTGTCATACTCGATTTCTTCCATAATAATAGGTTTCACCCATTGTCATCATCAAGGAGGTACTTCCATGTCCCTGACCCGCAGTCTGCTAAAGGAATTGCAGATTTCGCCTGATGCGGCGGAACGCATCATTGCCGCTCACGCGGAATCCATCGACGCGCTTCGGCAGGAGCGCGATGCCGCACGCGGCGAGGCGGCGCAGCTCGAAAGCATCCGGGCGGCGCTTGCTGAAATGACACAGGCGCGCGACGAGGCGTGCCAAGCCCGTGACAGCGCCCGCGAGGAACTGTCGGCGCTGGGCGGGCAGTTTGATTCCTATCGGCAGCAGGTGGAGACGGAAAAGCACCAGCAGGCGCGCCATGCGAATCTTCGCGCTGCCCTGCAAAGCGCCGGGGCAAATCCTCACGCGCTGGACCTGCTGCTGCTTGCCCTCCACCCCGACGAAAGCGCGTTTGACGGCGACGAAATCACCGACCCGGACGCGCTGCTTACTCCCCTCAAGGCGCAGTACGGCGCGTTCTTCGCGCAGCCGACGCGCCTGCCGACCGACGTCGTTTCCCCGCCTGTGACCGCCGCGCCGCCGCTGACAAAGGAGGATGTGCGCCGCATGTCGCAGGAGGACATCAACCGAAACTGGAGCAGTGTCTGCTCCGTACTATCGAAAGGAGATTAATACCATATGGCTATTTCCAGCTTCATCCCCAAGGTTTGGTCTGCGCGCCTTCAGGAGAACTTCCACAAGGCGCTGGTGTTCGGCTCGCTCTGCTCCCGCAATTACGAGGGCGAAATCAGCCAGTGGGGCGACACCGTTCACATCTCCAACCTGTCGGACATTACCGTCCGCCCCTACGACCCGACGACGGACCTCGCCGAGCCGGAAGCCCTCAGCGGCACGGACATTGTGCTGACCATCGACCACGGCGCGTACTACAACTTCCTCATCGGCGACGTGGACGCGGCACAGGCGCGCGTTGACCTGATGGACGGCGCGATGCGCAACGCCGCCTATCAGCTGGCGGAGGATGCCGAGAAGTACATCCTCGCTACCATCCGCAAGGGCGCGGGCACGAAAGTGTCCGGCGCGATTCCGACGGCGGACAAGGGCGGACTGTACGGGCTGCTCATCAGCATCAAGAACGCGCTTGACCTCAAGCACGTCCCGCGCTTTGAGCGCAAGCTGATTGTGCCGATTGCGATTGAAGGTCAGCTGCTGATGGACGAGCGGTTCGTCAACGGCTCCGCGGCGGCGGAAGCGCGGCTGGCGGAGGGCGCTATCGGGCGCGCGGCTGGCTTTGACATTTACGTCAGCGCTGATTTGACGAACGAAATCATCGCCATGATTCCCGATGCGGTCACGTTCGCCAACCAGATTGCCCGCACGGACGCGTACCGCCCCGAAAAGGGCTTCTGCGACGGCGTGAAGGGCTTGAACCTGTGCGGCTGCAAGGTCGTGCAGCCCGATGGCGTGTATATCCACACCATTACGGCTTAATCCGAAAGGAGGATTCCCCTGATGACCGTAACCGTACAGGACGTGATGCGGCAGATGCGCAACTACTTCATTGCGTCGACTTTGACCGGCACGTTCACCGTTGCGGACGGCATCATTGACCTTGACCCGCCTCTTGCGCCCGGCGCGTGGGTCGCCATCGAGGGCTCCGGCTCGCTCGATGGCGTCCACCAGCTGGACGAAAATGGGAAACTGCCGGATGCGGCGGATGGGAGCTGGCGCGGACTGCTCCATCTCCTGTCCCCGACGGCGGATTTCCTGCGCCTGTGCCGCGACATTCGCGACTGGGCGGACAAGCACCCGGACGAAACGCTGCTGACGGAGAAATTCGGCTCGTACAGCCGCAGCCAGAGTTCGAGTGCATGGGAAAAGGTCTTTGAGCGCCGCCTGCGCCCGTATTTGCGGATGTTCCCGGAGGTGAAGGGCTGATGCTGACGGACTACTTCGAGCCGTTTACGCTGCTGAAATCCGCTTCCTGCCCCGACCCCTGCGGCGGGCAACTCCAGCAGGATGTGACCGAGCTGCCCTTCCACGCCGCCTTGGCGGATGCGCTGGGCGAAGAGGGCGAGCGCGGCGGAAAACCGTTCATCCGCGTGACACCGTATCTGCTTTGCCCGCCGGAAACGCCGCTGAAATTGGACGACATCATCCGCCGCGAGAAGGACGGCACGCACTACCGCGTCTGCTCCCGCCCGGAGGACAGGCGAACGCCGCTGTGCGCGGGTTTCCCCTACGCCGAGGTGCGCTTGGAGAGAGTGGAGGCGGACGCGTGACGCTGCTTCGCGCGCTGGTCAGCCGCTTTTCCGCCCTGCTGGGCGATGTATATTATGAAGGAACTGTTCCGCCGGACGCGCCGTACCCATACGCGGTGATATCCGCCAAAATCCCCGCGGCATTCGGCGGCACGGGCGAAATCACCCTCTGCTGCTATGAGCGCGGCGGGGACAGCCACACGCGGATCGCCGAGAAAATGGCGCGGGTGATGCGCTTTTCCGGCAGTTTGGTGCACTACGGCGGCGGCTTGGCGCTGCTGCAATCCCCCAAATGCGCCATCGGGCATGAAAAGGGCGGCGTCACCGTCCTGCGGATGACGATGGCGTTCACCCACTACCCGAATCAATGCTATTCCCTGCGAAAGGAGGAATTTCTTTGCTGATTTCCCATCATCCCGCGTCCGCAGAGTGCTTGCAGCTGGGCGAAGGGATGCTGCTCTGCGGCTTCGACCTTGACAAGGCGCTTTCCAGCCGCGACCCGCTGGACTGCATGGCGGAGGCCGTCGCGGACGATACGATGCGCATCGGCACGACGTGCGGCGGCGGCATCTTCCGGGCTGTGCCGCGCGAGTTCGACCCGGAGAGCGGTTCGCACCGGTTGCCGTTTGCCGGAAGCATCCGCTTGATTGACTGGCGCGTCACCCTCAGCGGCACAATGCTGGACGTAACGCCCGAAAATCTGGCACGCCTGCTGCCGTCGGACACGGAAATGACCGAGCGCGTGACGACCCTCACGCCGAAGCAGGCGCGCAAGCCGCTTTCCCGCCTATGCTGGATTGGTACGACAAGCCGGGGGCTGCTGCTGATTGAACTGCGCAACCCGCTTTGCATTTCCGGCGCATCGCTGACGAGTGTGCCTGATGGCGCGGGCAAGCTGCCCTTCACGTTTCTGGCGCAGAATGACCGTCCGGGCGACGTAAATCTGCCCGCGCGCTTGTACTGGTGGAAGGAGGAGACGCATGACGCAGCCTGATGTACTTGCCGACGCCCCGCAAAATCCCGAATCCACCGAAACGCCCGCCATTGACTACGACGCGCTGGCGGAAGCGCTCACGCCGATTATCTCCGCCATCATCGCGCGGCAGGTAAATCAGCGGAGGTACACATGAGAAAGGAGGTGCATTCCCCTTGGCTGACCGGCTTTACTGTGCCCTGAACGGCACGACCCTGCGCGACCTTGACGCGCGGATTCACCTGCTGGATGTGGAGGAGCTTGCGCCCGCCGTGCGGACGGTGACGGCAAACCGCATCGGCGGCGGGCTGCACCTGCTGCGCCGCCAGCGGGAGCAGCTGTCCCTGCGTGTCCGCTTCCTGATTGAGGAATACGACATCGCCGCGCGGCATCAGCTGCTGCACCTTGTGGCGGCGTGGGCGGAAGCGGGCGGCGTGCTGACGCTGCATGAGGACGGCAAGCGGGTGCTGCGCGTCGTCTGCACACAGTATCCTGCCATGAGTACGCTCAACTGGCTGGAGACGCTCTCGCTTGTTTTCACCGCCTTCTCCTGCCCCTACTGGGAGGACGCGGCGGAGACAAGTTTCCTGATGCCGAACACGTCCGATGCGCCGTCTAAGCTCCTTGCCGTCCCCGGCGACGCGCCCGAAACGCCGCTGAACCTGCTGATTCGCAACATTGGCGACGCTGCCATCACGACGCTGACCATATCCGCCGCGGGGAAAATCAGCTTTCAGGGGCTGACGCTTGCCCCCGGCGCGGCAATTCGGATTCACCACGACGCGGGCGTTTTCGCGGCGGAAATGGTGTCGGATGACAGCACGGTGTCCATTCTGCCCTATCGCACGCCCGAAAGCGCGGATGATTTGCTGCTGCGGCCGGGTGTGCTGAACGAAATCCGCGTGGAAGCCGGCTCTGCGGCGTTTGTGTCCGGGCGGTGCAAGGGGAGGTATTGCTGATGAATCTGCCGTGTCTGTTGGACGACAAAATGAAACCGCGCGCGGATCTGCACCCAATTCGCCTGACGGTTGACCGTTCGCTTCAGCCGCTGTCGATGGCGGAAATGGTGCTGCCGCCGGAGGATGCACCCGTCTGTGTGCGGGACTTCGTGCGCCTTTGTGACGGCTTCGGGGATGACGAAATTTACCGCGTTTCCAGCATCAGCGAAGAGCCGGGCTTGCGGCGCGTGGTGCAGCTGGAGCACGGGATGGCAACGCTGGCGGACGACATGCTGCCCGCGCTGACGTACGCGGAAAACGTGCAAACCATCCTCAAGCGCATCCTGAGCTACCAAACGCGCATCCGCTGGCGGGTTGGCGACATCGAAGCGGATGAAGCGCTGGTGATTTCCGCGATTGGGCAGACGCAGTCAATTTACGCCGCGCTGACGAGCTTGCTGGACATGCTGCCCCCGAACCTCTGCTGGGCGTTCGACCAGACGAAGCTGCCGTGGAAGCTGCATCTGCGCAAGCTGCCGGAGGAAATTTCGTGCGAAGGGCGGCTGACGCGCAACATCAGCACCGTGCGCGTCACCCGCGACGCGAGCCGGCTCTGCACGCGCGTGTTCCCCTATGGCTGCGGGCAGGGGCTTGACCGCGTAACGTTGACCCCGCTGCTGGGGCGCGAATACATCGACGCGGCGGACACGAAAACGTGGGGCATTGCCGCGCGGACGTTCACCAGCGACCAAATTATGGATGCGGATACGCTGAAGCGCGTGGCGGAACGCTACTTGGAGCGGCACAGTCAGCCAACCGCGACGGTGCAGCTGCAGGGCATTGACCTCTCGCGCATCACGGGCGAATCGCTGGATACCTTCCGGCTGGGGCAGCGTTTTCGGCTGGCGCTGCCGGAGGAAAATACGGTGCTGGTGGAGCGCATTGTCGCCATGCACATTCCGGACGTGTTCGGGCAGCCCGGTCGGGTGACGCTGACGCTGGCGAACCGTCAGCCCGCGCTGTCCGACGAAATCGCCGATTTGCTGCGCGAGGTGAACGCAAGCAAGCTCATCGGCGGCAAGCTGACGGAATTGACCTTCCGCAATCGCGCGACCGGCACCTACACCGCCCCGATTTCGCACCCCTTCACGCTGGATGAGTACCCGTCGGTGCTGTCCTGCGTGATGCGGATGACGGCGGACAACGGCGTATACATCCAAACCATCATGGTGGACGGCACGGAAATTCCATACAGCGTGTGGGGCAAAACGCAGTCGCTCGATGCACTCCCCTACCTCCGCCGCACGTCTACCGGCGCGGTTGATTCCGGTCAGCACTCCCTGCTGATGATGCCCACAAACCCCGGCGGCTTCGTGACCTCCGTCATCACGCTGAAGGTCATCGAGAAGATGGGAACGTGAGGGGCGCTGCCCCTCAACCCCGCCAAAGGGTCTTCGACCCTCTGGACTCCCTTTCGCGCGATTGAGTTGGTGACGCTCTCATGCTGCTTCCGCGTGTTTATCCACAGGTTACGCACACTATCCCATTGCTCATTATCATTGGAGGTGATTTTTTGCTCAATTTGGAACAGCTCATCAGCGACTTTGAAGCCTGCATCGGCTTCCCCTACGCATCCCCCGGCACGAACGACGCGCGCGGCATCGACTGTTCCGGCATGTTCGTCCGCGCGTTCCGCCGTCAGGGCGCATCCATCTACCACGGCAGCAACACCATTTTCCGCAAGTACCTCGCCCGTTCGGGTACAATTGCATCCGCCGCCGGCCTCCGCCCCGGCATGGCGGTGTTCAAGTGGAAGCCCGTAACGCCCGCGCGCTTTTCAGACGGGCTGGGCGACTTCTGCCACATCGGGCTGGTCACGAGCGTGTCGCCGCTGCGCATCGTCCACGCCTCCACCGAAGGCATGGCAGTCAAGGCAGACAGCAAAATCGGCAAATGGCGCTATTGGGGCTGGCTGAAGGACGTGGCTGAAACCAGCAGCTTCAATTCTGCGGGCGATTCCGCCGTGTCCACTTCGTCCAGCGTGTCCCGTCCGACCCTCCGCACGGGCAGCAGGGGCGATTCCGTCCGCCTGCTGCAAACGCTGCTGAACCGCGCGGGCTACGAACTTGCCGTAGACGGCATTTTCGGTACGATGACGCGGTGCAGCGTGAAGGGCTTCCAGTCCGAGCGGGGCTTACAGGTGGACGGCATCGTCGGCAAACAGACGTGGGCGGCGCTGGAAGGAGGCGGCACATGAGCGAATCGCTGCTTGTGGCGCTGATTTCGGGTTTCTGCACGCTGGCGGGGTCATGCGCGGGCGTGCTGGCGTCCTCCCGGCTGACGCAGTACCGCTTGGCGCAGCTGGAAAAGCGCGTCGCCCAGCACAACAACCTGATTGAGCGCACCTACCGTCTGGAGGGGCGCATGGACGAGGCGGAGCATGGCTTGCAGGAGATTCGCGGGCGGATAGCGTAACACGACTTTACTCTCAAGCCCTAAATGACACACCTCAGGAGTGAGGCATATAAATACTACATTGAGAAACAGAGGTAAATGTAATGAGTACCTACTGGATTAACGTTCCTTCTGGACAGACTGTGCATCTGCGCAGTGAAGCTGAAACGAACACGAGCAACGTGATTACCGAACTGCCTCGTGGTTATCCCGTTACGCGGGTTTTTTCTCTCGACCCTTTCAAGTATGTTTCTGTCTGGGATTGCATTGATACCATTGAGGGGTATGTTCACCAGAACTATTTGACGGGCGTGCCGTCCACCTGTGCCAGCGATGAGATGTACATCCCGCGATATAGCACCCCCGCTTGGAAGCGTTCTTCCCATTCCGGGAAATACTATCTGCCTGTGAAGCGCATTCAGAGCGATCTGTATGATCTCGGCTACACGGACGTTGGCACTCCCGACGGCTACTACGGGAAAAACACCGAAACCGCAGTGAAGGCTTTCCAGAAGGATAACAACCTCACGGTTGATGGTATCTTCGGCAAGAAGAGCAAGCTGGCGCTGTGGGAACTGGCTGACCGTCGCGGATAACAAAATCGGCTTGGGTGGAACGCGCGTCCACCCAAGCCCCCGATGGTCATTCCTGCATCACCGTTGGAATCCACGTTTCCTCCAGCCACGTTTGCAGCGGCGCTGCATCCGTGAGCGAGCCGACGATGGTCAGCAGCAGATCGTAGACCGCCGTATCCCCATAGAGGCACTGGGATGCAACGACTACATCCACGCCACCGGGAAGATTCAGCCCCACCTCGACGTAATCGTAATTCGTCAGCAGCGGATAATTCAGCATCCCATGCGTGGCGTAAAGGTGCATGTCGTCGGTCAGGGCGAAAATCAGCGACGAATCGCCGATAGCTTCCCGAATCTCGTCGATGCCGGAACTGCCCTTGTGGGTCACGACCACCACCACATAGGTTTCATCATCCATGAACACCATCGTCCCGATTTTGTCCTCCACCTCCACCGTGCACCCTTCCGGATAGGCGAACGTCACCTGCCGCGCGCCGCGTGAAGCGTAGGATTCCAGCAGCATCGGCGCTTCCTCGGCACTTCCGGCGGCAGGAATCAGCAGGAGCAGCGCCATCAAGGCGGACAAAACACGTTTCTTCATCAGAATCTCCCCTTTCGTTGTCGGATGATGTACCATTTCCACAAACAAAACGCTTTTCCTCCCATTTTTCTTCCAGCGTGAAGAAAAAGATTTGCACAGAAAGGATGATTGCATGAAAATCAACTGGTCGCTTCGTTTCCACAACAAGGTTTGGCTGACGACGCTGCTGGCGGTCGTCTGCACGTTCGTGTTCAACCTGCTGGACTTGTTCGGCATTGAGACGACGGTAGCGCAGGAGCAGGTGATGCAGCTGGGCGCGGCGCTGCTGTCCCTGCTGAGCACCCTGGGCGTTGTGATTGACCCGACGACCCCGGGCGTCAGCGACAGCCAGACGGTGATTGAGCGGAAGTAAATGAAAAGGCAGGTACACCCATTTGCGCGGTGTACCTGCCTTATTTGTTTATTTTCCCACGCAGAACCTGCCGAACACCTCATCGAGCAGCTTTTCCTCCACCTCATCGCCCGTGATTTCCGCCAGCGCCATCTGCGCCTGCTGCAAGTCTACGCCCGCCAAGTCCACCGAATAGCTGCGCAGTGTATCTTCCGCCTGATGCAATGCGGCAACCGCCCGGCGCGCGGCTGCGATGTGGCGCGGCTGGGTCAGGGTGAGCTGGTCGCTGACGGCGGCTTGGGACGCAAGGTAGCTCTTCAGCGGCTGCAAACTGTCCGGAACACTTGCGGAGACGGTCAGAATCGGCTTGCCGTCCGCCGCGTCTTGCAGGTCGCTTTCCGTCAGCACCGGCGGCAGGTCGCTCTTGTTCAGCACAATGCAGCCGTTCCGCCCGTGCAGCGTGCGCAGGAGCGATTCGTCCTCGGCGGATAGCGGGCGGCTCATGTCCAGCACCAGCAGCACCACGTCCGCGTCCGCCAAGGCGCGGCGCGCGCGGTCAACGCCAATGCGCTCCACTGGGTCGTCCGTGTCGTGCAGGCCGGCGGTGTCCGTCAGGTGGATGACGCTGCCGGAGAGCATCAGCGTGCCTTCCACCAAATCGCGCGTCGTGCCGGGAATCGCGGTCACAATCGCCTTTTCCTCGCCCAGCAGCGCGTTAAGCAGGCTCGATTTGCCCACATTCGGCTGCCCGCACAGCGCCACGCGAAGCCCCGATTGCAGCAGCCGCGCGGCGCGCTCGTCGCAGGCGTCCGTCAGCGTTTTCGCCAGATGTGCAATGCGCGGCGCAAGGTCGCTCGCGGCTTCCTCTTCGCTGATTTCCTCCGGATAGTCAATGCACGCCGCCACGCCCGCCTGAATGGCGTACAATTCGTCCGCCGCCTTGCGGATGAATGACGACGCGCCCCCGGTCAGCTGGCGCATGGCGGCTTTGCGGCTCTGCTCGCCCTGCGCGGCGATTAAGTCCATCACGGCTTCGGCTTGGCTTAAGTCAATTCGCCCGTTCAAAAATGCCCGGCGGGTAAATTCGCCCGGCTGCGCTAAGCGTGCGCCGGAGGACAGGCACAGCGCAAGCACCTTCTGCGCAACACAGCCGCCGCCGTGCAGCTGGAACTCCACCACATCCTCGCGTGTGTACGATTTTGGCGCGCGCATGATGACCGCCATGCACTCGTCAATGCGCTCCGTATCCTCCACAATATACCCGTAGGTTAGCAGATGCGTCGGCAGCGGATGTTTCCCGCCGACTGGGCGGAAGATGCGGCGCAAAATGCCCTCCGCCATGTCGCCCGACACGCGGACAATCGCAATGCCGCCCTGTCCCGGCGCAGTCGCGATGGCTGCGATGGTATCGCTCATGCTTCTTTCTCCTTTCGCGCCCAGAAATCCGCGGTTGAAATGGGTTCGCGCCACGGGGCGGACGCGTCCGCCGCCAGCCATGCTTCGCGGTCGGCAATCGTCAGCCCCATGCCTTCCGCAACGTGCTTCACATGCCGAATCAGCCGCAAAACGCCTTGATACTGCCCCGTTTCCATCTCTTGCAGGCACATCCGGCTCATTTCCGGCGCTTCCTGCGCAAATCCGCCGGAAAGGTACGCGCGGGCGTTTTCCGTTACGTCGTAGGGCGCACTGCACGGCGTGAGGTCGTCGCCATCCCAAATAGCGAACATCGCCCGCGCGCCCGTGCCCGTCTCATTCAGCCCGGCGCTGCCCGGATTGAACGCCCGCCGATGCCCGGAAGTGACATCCCAGCAGAGGTGATTATGCCCCGAAATCAGCAGCGACACGTCTTCAGGCAGCGTCTTCAGCACCTCCGGCAAATCCGGCGGATAAACCAAATGGTACGGGTCGCCAGGCGTGCCGTGCGTCAGCAGTGCCGAACCAATGCGGACATTCACCGGCAAATCAGCCAGCGAAATGCCTGACAATTGCCGCGCCGTCACACGCAGCATCGCCCAGTTGTAGCCGGCAAAATCATCCGGATGCAGCAGCCGCTCCTCGTGATTGCCCATGAGCATCGTCGCGCCGAGTGAACGCAGGGTTTCGACGACTTTGCGGCTTTCCGGGCCGAAATTCACCTGATCGCCAAGGGAAATGACGCGCCCGCAGGACTGCGCCTCCGGGGTCGAAAGAATCGCCCGAAGCGCGGCGAAATTGCCGTGAATATCCGCCATCAGCAGGGTACGCATGGGCGAAATCCTCCTTATACTATTTCCAGATAAGAATGCGCCAAGATGCGCCGCGAATTTTTCATTCTGGCTAACGTGAATGAAACGCAGCGTAGCAGCGCTACGCTAAGTGGAATGAGCGGACGCCAGAAGGGAAAAGGCGCAAGCAGATGGCGCAGTTGAATCTGGAAATCGTATTAACCCAGTATCTTTTTCGCAATCTCCACCGATGCGCGCGCGTCCTTGGCATAAAACGCGCCCATCTTCTGCGCGTACTCCGGCGTCACCACCGCGCCGCCCACCATGATGCTCGGCGGATTCGGCAGGGCGTGCAGCTGGCGTACGGTTTCCTCCATGCTCGGCAGGGTCGTCGTCATCAGCGCGGACAGACCGACAAGGCGGATGTTCTCCTTCACCACCGCGTCCACCACCGTTTCCGGCGGCACGTCGCGCCCTAAATCCAGCACGTCGTAGCCGTAGTTTTCCAGCACCGTGCGGACGATGTTCTTGCCAATGTCGTGGATATCGCCCTTGACCGTCGCAATCACGATGCGCCCCTTCTTGACGGGTTCGCCGCCCTTCGCCGCCAAGCTGTCGCGGATGACGGAGAACACCGCCTGCGCCGCCTGTGCCGCGCCCAGCAGCTGCGGCAGGAACGCCACGCCGCGCTCGTAGTCCGTGCCGACCTTATCCAAGGCGGGAATCAGGTGCTTTTCAACCAGCGACAATTCGTTTTCGGTCGCCAGCGCTTCCTTCGCCAAGCGCGCCGCGTCCGCCTTGAGACCGCGGATAATCGCGTCATCGAGGTTGGTGACGGCGGCGGCGGCTTTCGCGGTTGGGGCAGACGAAACAGCGGCGGCGCGCTGCTTTTCGGCAGCAAGCGCGGCTTCCGAGCCGAAGCGCTCGACATACGCCGCGCACGCCTCGTCCTCGCCGCTAAGCACGCGGAACGCCGCGACCGCGTCCATGATTTCCTTCTGATTCGGGTTGATGATAGGCAGCGTCAAGCCCTCGTTCAGCGCGCGAATCAGGAACGTCTGCGTCATCAGCAGGCGGTTCGGCAGCCCGAAGGAAATGTTCGACACGCCGAGCACGGTTTGCAGCCCCATGTCGCGGTGCACCGTGCGGACGGCGGCGAGCGTCTCCTCCGCCTGATCCTGCTGGGCGGAAACGGTCAGCGTCAGGCAGTCGATGAACACGTCCTCGCGGGGGATGCCGAAGCGTTCCGCCGCCGCCACAATGCGCTTCGCGATTGCGACGCGCTCCGCCGCCGTCTTGGGCAAGCCCTTCTCGTCCAGCGCCAGACCGACGACTGCCGCGCCGTATTTTTTCACCACCGGCAGCAGCGTTTGCAGCACTTTCTCTTCGCCGTTGACGGAGTTGACCGCCGCTTTGCCGTTATAGACGCGCAGGGCGGCTTCCAGTGCGGCGGCGTTGGTGGAATCCAGCTGAAGCGGCACATCCACCGCTTCCTGCAATTTCCTGACCACGCGCGGGAGCATGGCGACTTCATCCACGCCCGGATAGCCGACGTTGACGTCCAGAATCTGCGCGCCCGCGTCCACCTGCGCAATGGCGACATCAACGATGTAATCCAAATCGCCCGCCAACAACGCCTGCTGGAAGCGCTTTTTACCCGTCGGATTGATGCGCTCGCCGATCACACGCACGCCGGAGATTTCCAGCGGCATCGTCGGCGTGCAGAGGAAGCTGCCGTGATGAATGTCGCGCGCGCCGGGCGTCATGGTGTGCACAGCGTCGTGCAGCGCGCGGATGTAGTCGGGGTTCGTGCCGCAGCAGCCGCCGACGATGCTCACGCCCGCGCCCACCACATCCACCATCGTACGGGCGAAATCCTCCGGCGGCAGGTCATAATGCCCATCAACCGGGTCGGGCAGACCCGCGTTCGGTTTGGCAATCACGGGCAGGGTCGTCACGCGGCAAAGCGCCTGAAAGAGCGGCAGCAGCTGCTTCGGCCCCTGTGAGCAGTTCAGCCCAATCGCGTCCGCGCCCAAGCCTTCCAGCGTCCGCGCCATGGACGGAATTGTGCAGCCGGTGAAGGTGCGCCCGGTCGCGTCGAAGCTCATCGTCACCCACACAGGCAGCGTCGAATGCTCCTTCGCGGCAAGCAGGGCGGCTTTTGCCTCGTACAGGTCGGTCATCGTCTCGATGCAGATGAGGTCAGCGCCCGCGTTCACGCCCGCGTCCACAATCTCCGCGAACATGTCCACCGCCGTCTCGAACGGCAGCGTGCCCATCGGTTCGAGCAGTTCGCCCAAGGGCCCAATATCCAGCGCGACGCGGGCGGATGTGCCGATGCACGCCCTTTTCGCCGCTGCAATGGCGGCAGACACCACGTCCGCCACGGTGTAGGGCGTTTTCTGCATCTTCCGCCGATTCGCCCCGAACGTGTTCGCATAGACGATTTCCGTGCCCGCTTCGATATATTGCCGGTGGATATTCGTCAGCAAATCCGGGTTGGTGATAGCAAGCAGCTCAGGAATTTCACCGAGCTTTAGCCCGTGGCGCTGGAGCATCGTGCCCATTGCGCCATCCAGAAAAGTCAGCTTATGTTCCACAGGTTTTTCCTGCCTTTCGCAAATTGCAGCGCGTCCGCATCGCGCAAAAGTCACAGCCGCGAATCCACGCCCGCTGCGGGGTATCCGACAGCCCAATCACGGCGGTGACGCTCTTGAGCGGGTTCATCAGGTTCGATTCGCTGAGGGTGACGCCCAGCCGCCGGGTCGCGTCGGTCAGCGCCAGCAGCGGGCTTTGCACGTCCAGCGGCAAATCGCCGTAGCCGGGGCTGAAGCGGTCGGTGAGGTACTTTCCGGGCAGCTTCGCGGCGATTTCGCGCTCCGCCGCGTTGCAGCCCGCTTCGACATACGCGCCGCCGAAGCCGTCCAGCAGCAGCGCATCCGCAAAATCCCGCGCCTGTACCTGCCGCGCCAGCGCATCGAACGTCGTGCCGAGGGTGCAGACAAGCAGCGCCGCGTGGGAGCAGGTACGCAGCATGACGGCGGCGGTTCTGCCAGGCAAAACAAGCTGCCCGCCAAAGAGCGACGGCATCCCGTTTTCCCACGCGATTTCGGACACGCGGTAGGTGCAGCGCGGCGTGACGGTTTTCATGCACTGCGCGGCAATTTCCGCCATTTTTCGGTGCATGTCGCCGCTTTCGTCCGCGCGAACGCCCGCATAACGCAGGGCCTCGTCAAGGTCAGGGGTGATGGGAGAAGCGTCCATACGTCACCTCGTCAAAATAAGGATACAAACGCATTCCAAGCGTTGATGAGGTTCTCCGTGTGAATGGGCTGGGCAAGCGCCGCTTCCAGCGCAATCAGCACCACCAGATGCAGCGGATAGAGGGCATAGCCGACCCAGCGCGGCATTTTCACCTGCTGGCTGATGGGCAGCAGCATCAGCGGCAGCGCCCAAATTGCCATCGTTTGCAGCCGCAGCCACGGCGAAATCACCGCGCCGACGGCGGAGGAGGTCAGCGGCGCAACATCCTGCCCGAACAGGTGGGTTACGCCGACGCTGCTGCCGCCCCAGTACAGGCAGAACGCAATCATCACGCACGCAATGCCCGCCCGGCTGCCGCGCACGCCGTAGAGCAGCATCACCAGCATCACGCCGCGCCAGCCGTAGTCGCACCCCAGCAGCTGCGCCGCGAAGAGTGCCAGAATCGGCGCCCAAATGTGGCTGAGCAGCTTTTTCGCCTTCAAGCCCCACACGCCGCACAGCGCGACGAGCAGCGTCAGGAAAATGTTCGGCTGATTCCAGCTGTGATTGAGCGCGACCATGTAAATCGGCTGCGACACCAGCCCAATCAGCATTAGCCGCCCCAGATATTTCGGCACGGAGCGCGTGTAGCTGATGCCCACAACCATGCACCAGCAGTACAGCGGAAAGGCAATGCGCCCCAGCATCCGCATTTCAGCAATCTGCGGGAAGAGCATTTTGCCCGCGTGGTCAATGAACATGAACACGAGCGCGAGGATTTTCAGCACGCCGGTGGCGGTGCAGCCCGCAATGGCGGGGTTTCGGCGCGCGGTGAAGTCTTTGGACGGCATAGGGGGAATCTCCTTTCGGCAAGGAATCTGATTCAGTATACCGCAAATTCAGGCAGGAATCAAGGGACTTTCACCTGCCCATCACACGCGGGATGTAGAATAAACGCTGAAAAGACAGAAAGGGGGGGTATGCGGATGCAGCGGAAGCACATTATCAGCCTGTGCATTCTGCTCTGCGCGCTGGCGGTGCTTGTGGCGTTTCGTCCTTCGGCGGATGAAACCGTTCCGCTGACGGGCAGTGCGTCCGCCGGGCTGATTCTGCTTGACGGGCAGTCGGAGGGCTTCTATGTGCTGGCGGTCATCGACCAGAGCCGCGCCGACCGTGCCGGCATCGAGGCGGGCGACACACTGCTCACCCTGAACAGCCAGTCCCCCGCCGATCTCACCGCGCTGGACGCTTTCTTCTCCGCCCAGCAGCAGCCCTGCGTCATCACCATCCAGCGCAAAGGAAAAACACTTGACATCAACCTTCCTGCCCCATAACGGTTGCTTTTCGTCCCGGATTCCGCTATAATGAAGGCGTAGGAAAACTAATTCAGCACATCAAACCAGAGCAAGAGGTGCTAACCTATGACACTCTTAATCGTTGACGATGAAGCCCGCATCCGCGACCTCATCCGCAAGTACGCCGCCTTCGAGGGCTACAACGTCGAGGAAGCGTCAAACGGCATGGAAGCCATCGAAAAGTGCCGGCAAAAGAACTATGACCTCATCATCATGGACGTGATGATGCCCGAACTCGACGGCTTCTCCGCCTGCCGCGAAATCCGCCGCAAATCCCAAGTTCCCGTGATTATGCTTTCCGCGCGCGGCGAGGAGTATGACCGCATCCACGGCTTTGAGCTGGGCATTGATGATTATGTCGTCAAGCCCTTTTCGCCGCGTGAACTGATGATGCGCGTGTCCGCCGTTTTGAAGCGCACCGCCGCCAATGTGCCCGCCGCGTCCGACGGCGAGCGGGTGACCATCGGCGATATGGTGGTGGACTTCGCCGCGCGCCAAGTGACCATCAAGGGCGAAAAGCTGAATCTGTCCCCCAAGGAGTACGACCTGCTGTTCTACATGGTGCGCAACCGCGGCATTGCCCTGACGCGCGAGAAGCTCATCAGCGACGTATGGGGCTACGACTTCTTCGGCGACGACCGCACGCTGGACACGCACATCAAGCTCTTGCGGAAAAGTTTGGGCGAGTACGCCGACAAGATTACGACGCTGCGCGGTGTTGGGTACAGGTTCGAGAAGGACTAAGGGAGACCCCAGAGGCTCTGCCTCTGGACTCCGGCAGGGCGCTGCCCTGCACCTGCCAAAGGGTCTTCGACCCTC
>ERZ827458.1525-NODE-1525-length-15794-cov-5.620497_pt1 | contig 15794 bp, 9 predicted proteins | sample MGYA00519706_ERZ827458 | MGnify/ENA primary metagenome ERZ827458 (study PRJEB31778, sample SAMEA3449309) | human gut metagenome | biome: human gut; feature: human-associated habitat; material: faeces | place: United Kingdom | collected 2010/2012 ...
TCAAAGAGGGAGCTCTTTGGTCGGGTTATTTCCCGCCTAAGCGATAAGTCGCGCATTGCGCGCCCGCGTTTTGTACAGAATTTGCTTTGGCCTCAATTCATGTTATTTTATATTTAATTCGGCGCGGTCAGTCAATGTCCCTGCCTTTTTCGGGCGGGAACATCCGCCAAGAACGCATGAAATTTAACAAATCAAACCGTCCGCTCTCCCCTCCGCTGACCGTGTTAAAATTTCTTAATATCCATGCCCTCTTTTTTCGAAATTCCCTTGATTTTGCCGCCCGCCATCGGTTACAATGACAAATGGCTCAAACGGCTCGTTGATAATTTACCGACGGCGTTTGACCGGTTTCGACCCGGAACAGGGGTTTCCTGTTCAAATACAATGGAGGAGGCATCCAACATGAAGAAACTTTTGACGATTATGCTGGCCGTGCTGCTGGCTGCGCCGGCGGTTGCCGCGTCGGCGGAGGACAACGTCAAGAACGCCGATATCATCATCGTCGGCGCGGGCGGCGGCGGTCTGTCCGCGGCCATCGAGGCGGTGAACGACGGCGCTCAGAGCGTCATCGTTCTGGAAAAGACCGGCAAGACGGGCGGTTCGCTGAACTTCACCTCCGGCTCCATGTCCGGCGCGGAGACGGTGATTCAGAAGATCGACGGCATCGAGGACACCAAGGAGAGCTTTGTTCAGGATATTCTGAATAACGGCGCGCATCTGGGCAACGAAGCGATGATCCGCGCGTTCGTGGACGAGGACGTGGACGCGATCCAGTGGCTGTGGGACAACGGCCTGTCCGAATACAATTTCTCGTCCATGAAGACCACGGGCAAGCATACCGTGTTCGCCCCGGAGCATCAGCTCTATTCCGTGGCGCGCACCTACAAGCCCAGCGCCAACGACCCGACCCGCTACAAGGCCGCCGCGCACGAGATCATGGATACCGTGCTGGCGACGGACGCCTACAAGGGCGTGACCATCGACTTCAACACGACGGCCAATCAGCTCGTCGCCAACGAGCAGGGTCAGGTGCTGACCGTGCTGGCGACCGATGAAAACGGCCAGACCGTCCGCTACGAGGCGAAGAAGGCCGTCATCATGGCGACCGGCGGCTACTCCGGCAACGCGAAGATGATGTCCGCGTTCGCCAAGAACGGCGCGAACTATCTGGTCGGCGGCTCCACCGCGGCGGACGGCTACGGCATCTACATGATGCAGCAGGTCGGCGCGAACATCGACCCGACGGCCATGGGCTACATTCCGACCTTCCCGATGGGTCACGAGACCGCGCCGGGCATGGGCGTGATCGCCTCCTCCTACATGTGGAAGGCGGGCGGCATCTCCGTCAATCAGGAGGGCTTCCGCTTCGCCAACGAGAACGACGCGGACGTTGTGGCGCGCGAGACCGCGCTGGAAGAGCAGACCAACGCGATTCAGTACGACATCTTCACCGACAAGATCATCGAGGATACCGAGGCGCTCAACGCTTCCGTGTTCTGGAATTTCTATTACGCGCCGGGCAAGCCGTATAACAGCGCCGTGGTCTCTGCGGATTCCCTCGCCGTGCTGGCCGAAAAGCTGGGCATCCCGGCGGCGAACCTCGAGGCGACCGTGAAGAGCTACAACGAGCACGTCGAATCCGGCGAGCCCGACGAGTTCGGCCGCGAGTACACCGAGGACGCGATCAAGAACAATTCCGCCTACTGCGCCGCGATCAACAAGATCGAGGGCGAGCATTACTATGCCATCCCGCTCAAGGCGCTTGTCGTGATGACGCTTGGCGGCGTGAGCACCAACACCGACGGTCAGGTGCTGGATGTGGACGGCGCGGTCATTCCGGGTCTGTACGCGGCCGGCGAGTGCGTCGGCGGCATCTGGGGACGCTTCGTCTCCGGCGGCACGGGCGTGATGGGCCCGATCGTCTTTGGCCGTCTGGCTGCGCGCGCGGCGATGGCGACCGAACCGGCGACCGGCTACACCCTCAAGACCCCGGCTGCGGTCATCACCGAGGACATGTTCGCCAAGGACGCGGACAGCGCGGAGAGCCTGTTTGACATGAGCCAGACCCTTGCGGACGGCGAATACGAGGCCACCGTGGACGGCCAGGAAGGCCCGATGACGGTCAAGGTCACCGTGGCGGATGGCAAGATTGCCGCCGTCGTCGTCGCTGAGAACCACGAGACGCAGGCCGTCGCCGCCGCGGCGCTCGAAAAGGTGCCGCAGGCCATCGTGGACGCCAACAGCGTGGACGTGGACGGCGTTTCCGGCGCGACGCTGACCTCCGGCCGCATCAAGGACGCGGCGGTCAAGTGCCTGACGCAGGCCGCGCAGTAAGCCCTCCCCCATCAACACCCGACTGAAAGGACGAAACACCATGAAGAAGTTTATTCCCCTGATTCTGGCGGCCGCTCTGTGCCTGCCCTTCGCCGCGCTCGCCGAGGACGCGGTTTCCTCCGCCTCCGTCGCCGATTTCTACGGCCAGACGGCGCTCACCGGCGACGACCTGATGAACGCGATCAACTCCGTCTCCGGCTTCTATCTGGTGACCACCACCAACCCGGACAACTCCCCGAACGCCGCGTTCTTCGTCTTCGGCATGGTCAAGCACGAGGATCATTACTATGTGCAGCTCAGCCTCGCCGAGAACCAGTCCCGCAGCAACCTGCTCGCCAACGGCGAGGGCGTGGCCGTGTATGCCGCCACCCCGTCCAGCGAGGAGGGCGCAAAGCCGTTCGCCACGTCCGGCGCGCGCATCCGCTTCAAGGCGATCACCGATGAAGCCGTCGCCGCCGCGCTGGCCGAGAACGCCAACGAAGCGACGCTGTTCTTCGAGGTCGTCGATGTTCGTCCGCTGGGCTAATCCCTAAGGGCATAAAAGAAACCCCGCCGAGAGAAAAATCCCTCCCGGCGGGGTTTCTTACGCCTTCCACCGCCTGCGAACGCCTTCCACCGCCTGCGGGCGGTGAACGCGCTCCGCTAGGCCTAGGGGATTAGGGGGAGATTTCGATTTCTCCCCCTTAAATCCCCTAGGAACCCCATAACCCCCATTAAAACGAGCAGGGTTGCGACCCTGCACCCGGGGTCGTATGAGAATCTTCGAAAGGGCGCGCGAAGGGTCTTAGGGGCGACCGCAAAGCCCCTATAGGCAATCGACGGCAAGGCCGCAGGCCTTGACCGGCGAAACCCCAAGACCTCCCTCTTCGAGGGAGAGGGACCGCCGCAGCGGTGGAAGGAGTTCGTCCCCCGTAGGGGCGCGCATTGCGCGCCCGTTCGTCCCCGACGTTATAACAACAACCCTTCGAGAGGACGCGCGAAGGGTCATAGGGGCGACCGCAAAGCCCCTATATCCAATCGACGGCAAGGCCGCAGGCTTTGACCGGCGAAACCCCAAGACCTCCCTCTTCGAGGGAGGGGGACCGCCGCAGCGGTGGAAGGAGTTCGTCCACGGGGTTGTATAAATGGCTCCGGAAGGGCGCGCGAAGGGTCATAGGGGCGACCGCAAAGCCCCTATATCCTATCGACGGCAAGGCCGCAGGCCTTGACCGGCGAAACCCCCAAGACCTCCCTCCTCGAGGGAGGGGGACCGCCGCAGCGGTGGAAGGAGTTCGTCCCCCGTAGGGGTGCGCATTGCGCGCCCGTTCGTCCCCGGGGTTGTATAAGAATTTTCGGGAGGGCGCGCGAAGGGTCATAGGGGCGACCGCAAAGCCCCTATATGCAATCGACGGCAAGGCCGCAGGCCTTGACCGGCGAATCCCTCTCAATCCCCGGCAGGGGTTGAAACAAGTTCATTTCATTTTCCTTGCATGGAATTATTCGTTTTGTGCGGAACCAATGATCTGACAATCAGATTCGAACTTTGTTTTCTTAATGATATACGGCTTGTAACCCGATAAACGAGGCACGTACAATTAAAAAATTACATATAATTCGCTTGGATGCGGGTTTATATAAAATTTTATTTATGAATTTCATAATAGAATAAATATTTGACGGTCAAACAGAAACAATGATATAAATAATGCAGGGGATGACGATTCGTTGAATGTCGTCATCGAATAACACACCGAGGTCGTGATCCGGACATGATCGAGGGCAAAATGACACGAAACAAAGGAGGATCATGTAATTGAAAAAGTTGTTTTCTCTGCTTCTGGCGGCCACAATGACATTTTCCCTGACTCTCCCAGCGCTGGCCGATCACTACACGTACAGTGAGCCTGAAAAAAGCACGATGATGCCCCGTTCCACGCCTGAAACCCACGGTATGTCCTCTCAGTACATATTGGACTTGCTGGATGCATTCGATTATGCGGACGCCGAAGTGCATAACATCCTGATGGCGATCGACGGCGAGGTTGTCTTTGAAGGCCATTATGCGCCGTATACCGCGCTGGACCCGCACATCATGTTCTCCGGCACCAAGATCTTCACCAATGCCGCTGTCGGCGTTGCCGTCACCGAAGGGTATCTGCATCTGGACGACTATGTGTACGATGTGTTGAAGGATTACGTGACGCAGGACGTATCCGAGCTGCAATCCAAAGTGCAGCTGAAACACCTGCTCACCATGACCAGCGGCGTGGATCGCTTTATGAGCGGCAGCGAACTGCGCCCGCTAACCACCAGCTGGATCGAGCACATTCTGACGGAGCCCATTGTGCATGAGCCCGGCACCTACTACCTGTATTCCTCCGGCAACACCATGCTCTCTTCCGCTATGGTTACCGTTGCCACCGGCAAAACCTGCCTTGAACTGCTGAATACGACCGGCTTCTGCGAGGAGCTCGGCATTAAGAATTTCACCTGGGACATGAGCCCCGACGGATTCAACGCCGGTCACGGCGGCATTAAGATCACCGCCGAAGACCTGGCCAAGGTCGGACAGCTTTACATGAATGGCGGCGTGTGGAACGGAAAGCAGATTCTTTCGAAGGAATGGTGCGATCTGGCCATCGGCTATGAAAAAACGGTGGAGAATCAGGGCACCTACGCTTATCACTGGACTTCCTACGAAGACGGCCTGTATTACACCGCCACCGGTTCCTACGGCCAGACGCTTGCCATCTGCCCGAAGCTGAACATGGTCATTGCGATTCAGGCGGGCACAAAGCAGAACATCGGAGAGCTGCTGTACCAAAACATCTTTAAGCCCTACGGCGACGCTTTGGATGCGGGAACCGTTCCGGAACCCGACGACGCGCTCAGCGCTGCCCTTGCAAAACGCGCCGAAAACCTGAATCTGATGTTCACAACGGATTTCACCGCTTCGCCGATCGGAGAACTCGTTGACGACGTAACCTTCACTGCGGCGGAAAATCAGTATGGAATTACGACGCTTTCGCTGGACGTTCACGACGATTATATTGATTACACGATGACCGATGCGCGCGGCACACACACCATTCGCAACGGCATCTGGCAGTGGCTCAAGGGCGAAACCAGCATGACCAGCAACTACACGCATCATCAGTATCAATACCCCACCGAGCCGGTATACGCTTATGCTGAATGGAAGGATGCGAATACGCTGCAGCTGACATGGCGTTTCCCCGAACTGGCCTTTGTCGATACATTGACGTTGACCTTCTCGGACGACGGCAGCCAGATCGGCATGGTTCGTTCCGTAAACGTCAACTCCGGTCCTCTGGTCTGCGATGAGGTCGTGTTTACCAAGTAAAGTAAACGATAATAGCCCCCCTTTATACGCTTCCAATGGCATTTCTGCCATTGGAAGTTTTTGTAAAGACGGGATTTGTCCGTGCCCAACGCGCGGAATATCCATAATCATGGAATCCTCCGCCGTCTTTCCGAAAAATCAGCTTCTATTCCTCGTATGCTTCATATGCTTCTTGTGCCTCGTATGCCTGACGTGCGTCGGAAAATAGAAGGATGTTCGGCATAAAAGCGATGGGGACAAACGCCTTCCGGCGCCTGAGAACTCCTTCCACCGCCCACGGGGCGGTCCCCCTCCCTCAATGAGGGAGGTCTGGGGTTTCGCCGGTCAAGGCCTTCGGCCTTGCCGTCGATTGCCTATAGGGGCTTTGCGGTCGCCCCTATGACCCTTCGCGCGCCTTCTCGAAGCCTTTTATACAACCCCGGGTCCAGGGTCGCAACCCTGGTCGTTTCAATGGGGGTTATGGGGTTCCTAGGGGATTTAAGGGGGAAAAATCGAAATTTCCCCCTAATCCCCTAGGCCTAGCGGAGCGCGTCTACTCCTTCCACCGCCCACGGGGCGGTCCCCCTCCCTCGATGAGGGAGGTCTGGGGTTTCGCCGGTCAAGGCCTTCGGCCTTGCCGTCGATTGGATATAGGGGCTTTGCGGTCGCCCCTATGACCCTTCGCGCGCCCTCTCGAAATCCCTTATACAACTCCGGGTGCAGGGTCGCAACCCTGGTCGTTTTAATGGGGGTTATGAGGTTCCTAGGGGATTTAAGGGGGAGAAATTCGAAATCTCCCCCTAATCCCCTAGGCCTAGCGGAGCGCGTTTCCCGCCCCGCAGGCGGTGGAAGGAGTCCGCAGACGATGATTCCCCCACGTTCCCCAACGCCACATTCATTCTGTGAATTTGGCTTTTTCTTCATATGCTTCATATGCCCAAAGCATATGATGTTTTTCTTTAAAAACCATCAGGTGTCCTTCCGGAGAATGTCGAGATCATCGGCATGTTTTTTTCATCGAATCAACGTATTTTGAAATCAGAAAGCTCATGAAATTTCAGAAAAACGCCGATTTATGAAATTTCTAATTAAAAAGAGCCGATCTTTTTTCAGGAAAATCGGCTCTTGTGCTTCATATGCTTCTTGTGCCTCGTATGCCTACTATGAGTCGGAAAGTAGAAGGATGTTCGGCATAGAAGCAATGGAGTGAACTCCTTCCAGCGCTTACTCCTTCCACCGTCTGCGGACGGTCCCCCTCCCTCGAGGAGGGAGGTCTGGAGTTTCGCGCGCCCTTTCAAAGTTTCTTATAAAACCCCGGGTGCAGGGTCGCAACCCTGCTCGTTTCAATGGGGGTTATGGGGTTCCTAGGGGATTTAAGGGGGAAAAATCGAAATTTCCCCCTAATCCCCTAGGCCTAGCGGAGCGCGTCCATCGTCCGCAGACGATGATTCCCCCACGTTCCCCAACGCCACATTCATCCTGTGAATTTGGCTTTTTCTTCATATGCTTCATATGCCCAAAGCATATGATGTTTTCTTCAAAAACCATCAGGTGTCCTTCCGGAGAATGTCGAAATCATCGGCATGTTTTTTTTATCGAATCAACGTATTTTGAAATCAGAGAGCGCATGAAATTTCAGAAAAACGCCGATTTATGAAATTTCCAATCAAAAAGAGCCGATCTTTTTTCAGAAAAATCGGCTCTTGTGCTTCATATGCTTCTTGTGCCTCGTATGCCTACTGTGCAGGGGGCTTCGCCGGGCAAGGCCTTCGGCCTTGCCGTCGATTGCATATAGGGGCTTTGCGGTCGCCCCTAAGCCCCTTCGTGCGCCCTCTCGAAGATTCTTATACAACTCCGGGTGCAGGACATACGAAAAAATTTTCGGCGCAACATCCCTCTCCACCTTTACGGCGAATCAACCAGCCATTCCAGCGCGTTGATGCGGCGTATACCCTCGTAATCGGCAGGCGGATCGTCGTCGAGCGTCAAAATCAGTTTGGGGTATGAATCCCGGATTTTTTGCAGCGGCCTCAATTCGCGCGCGAGCGTATGTTCATCCCGCACGGACGCGGCAACCTGCACATAGAGCGTTCCCGTCTGATTGACGGCGACAAAATCGACTTCCAACTCGTCGAGCTTGCCGATATACACGTCATATTCGCGGCGGAGCAGTTCAAGATAGATCACGTTTTCGAGGATGTGGCCGGTATCCGCATAGCGCCCGCCAAGCAGATAATACCGCAGGCCGATATCCACGGCATAATACTTTTCAAGCGTCTTGAGATGCTGCTTGCCGCGAATATCGTAGCGCCGCGCCTGATAGACGATGTAGCTGTCCACAAACGCCGACAGATATTTTTCAACCGTGCGCACGTCGAGCTTCCGCCCGTCGGAGCCCATCGTATCCGAAATTTTCTTGGTGGAAATCGGGCTGCCCGTGCTGCTGTACACGAACCGCAGAACGCTTTCCAACATCATCGGATCGGCGTTTTTCAGTCTCCCCACGACGTCCTTCAGCACGACCGTGTGATAGATGCCGCTCAGGTATTCCTCAATCGCCTTCCGGTCGCCGCCCAGCTCGGTGGCATAGGGAAAGCTCGTCTCCAGATAACGGCGGTATGTGGCGCTCAGGCCGTCCCGGCTGCCCGTAAACGCCGCATATTCCGAAAAGGAGAGCGGCAGCATGTCAATAGTGACATAGCGCCCGGAAAGATGCGTCGCCAGCTCGCCGGACAGCATGTAGGCGTTCGAGCCGGTCAGGTAGAGATCCAGATTTTTGCGCAGAAAGAGGCTGTCGATCATCGGCGGAAAATCCCGGACATTCTGAATTTCATCCAGAAAGACATACGCCCGTTCGTTTCCCGCGCGCGACAAAATATAAGCGTGCAGCTTCATCGGGTCACGCAGCTCGATGTTGGCGAAGTCCTCCAGATTGACGGCGATGATCTGCGAATCGGGAACGCCGTCAAGGCGAAGCTCCGCCTGAAACAGTTCCATCAGCGTCGATTTTCCGCAGCGCCGAATCCCCGTAATCACCTTGATCATCTGTTTGTCCTTCCAACGCCGGAGCGCTCGAAGGTATTGCGGTCGATCAATCATGCAAACCCTCCTCCCCTGCGCGCGCCGCGTCCGTCGGCTTCATCGCGCTTATTGAACCATTTTATCCAAAAACATTTGCAATATCAAGACTTTTTGGATTCCGTTGCATATTTCGCCCGTTTTCTTCTCATTCCCCCGCGTACCGTCTCTCCAGCTCCTGCCAGACGGCCGCAAAGAGCGCCGCTGCAAACGGCTGATCCGGAAAGGCGGCGACCTTCTCCCCCATGGCCGCAGCGGCGCGCAGCCAAATCTCCTCTCGCGCCTCCCCCGCCGCCGCGCGAAGCCGGTCGTCCGTCTCCAAATGGAAATCCCACGCGGCGCGGTACATGGCCTCATAGCCCGAATCGAACGGCGTTTCAGCCTCGGGCACGGGCTCGAAGCCCTCCGGCACGGCGGCCGTCGGCCTCAGCGCGTCCAGCCGGGAAAAATCAATCTTCATCGTTCATCCGTCCCATCCGAAACCGGACATACAGCCCGATAAACGTCGCGTAATCGCCGATATCCACCTCGCTGTCGGAGAGCTTCGCCTTCTTCGCGCCGCAGTATTCCCAGCCGTCCAGCACGCCGGCGCGCACACAGCTGTCCAGCGCGGTTTCCAGCGGCGTTTTGATGCGGTTCTCCCAGTGGCCGCGATCCGTCTTCTGCACCTCGTCGAAATCGGGGATGTCGCCGCACGCATCCAGCAGCGCCGAAACGGAAATGATGTCGGCGGTGCCGCGCTCGATGTTGCGGCGCACGGAGCTGTGATACGCCAGCTTGTAGCCGACGCGGTAGGCGCGCGGGCTGCGCTCGTCGATGCTCAGCAGCGCCTCGGGGTACTGCATCACATACGAGCAGAGCAGATACCGCGCGATGTCGTCGCTGAACTGGATGGAGATCATCCCGCGCTTGACGCCCTTGCGCTGGAGCAGGCGCACGTCCTGATAATCCGAGACGCGCCCCTTCTTTTCCGACCAGGAGAGCGACAGGCTGTAAAGCACGTCGAGCTGATCGTTGATCTTGCCGCGCACGTCCTTCATCAGGTTTTTGATGCGCCGCTTTTCCTTTTCGGCCTCCTCCGGCGTGGCCGTCTCCCGCTCATCGACGGGATAGCCCAGCAGCCGCGCGTAGGAGATCAGCGGAATCTGCACCTCCGTCTCGATCCGGGCGGATTCCTCCGGGCGGTAGTGGTTGTTCTGCGTCAGGTAGAGCGCCGCGGTGGAGAGCAGCTTCTGCGCGCCGACCGTCAGGCCGATTTTCAGCCCGTCGTAGCCCTCAAAAAACGCGCGGAAGCCCTCGTCCTCGATGACCGCGTCGCCGGTGATCGGGTTGATGGCCATGTTCCGCGTCGCCGTCATCGCCAGACGGCTGGTCGCCTCGCCCTGCACCATGGGATAATACGGGTCGTGGCGGCTGAGCAGATCGACGCTGTATACGACCGGCTCAATCGTCTCCGGCGGCTCGACAATCAGGCCGGAGATGGCGCTGCGGATGGATTCCAGGTTTTCCGGTTCAAAAACCTGTTTCTTTTTCGGCATGTCGTCCTCCTCAGCGCAGCAGGCTGTCCAGCAGGCGGGTGTCGGCCATGGGGAACGTGTAGCCCCCTTCAAGAATCGCGCGCGCGTCGTCCAGCTTGTCGCGCGTCACGGCAATCTCGGCCAGATCGAACAGCCCCGCGCGGTGGCCGGATAATTCGTCCAGCGTGCGCGCCTCCTCGTACATCACGAGCTCGTCGTCCGCGTCGATCACGTAGCCGAACGTGTCGATCTGATAGGTGTCGCTGAGCAGGGTCATCAGCACGTTGAACGCCGCAATCGTCGAAAGGTTCTGGCGGAGGATGTCCACGCCCTCCTTGAGCTGCTCGTCGGACAGGGAAAGCGTCTCCGCCACGGCCTGCCGCCGGGCGCTCAGGCGCTCGTCCTTCAGCTCGGAGGCGGCGATCACCTGCTGCGCCATATCCACAAAGAGCCCGCGCCAGATGAGCTGTAATACCTGCATGGCGTGGCTCTTGAGCTGCAGCGTCTCGCGGCGGCGGATCACCAGCCAGTTGGACAGGCGCAGATACAGCTCCGTCTCCCGTGGCTTTTCGGCGGAAGCCTGCCGGATGCGCGCCTCCAGATCCGCGCCCGAAAAGAGCGCCGTCTTCTCCTCGTCCCCCAGATACGCATAGCCGGTCATGGCGATCAGCCCCTGCCCGGTCTCCTGCACCGTCCAGCGCTTGCGCGCCGCCATCTTCCTGGGGTCAAAATAATTCGTCTTCTTGAGATCCATGGCGCTCTCCTTCACGCATCCGGGCGCAGGGTCTTCATCTGCCGGTAGACGTCCGCGTGCTTCCGGCGGTCCGCCTCGATCAGCCGGTTGACGTAGGCCGTCGCGCCGCCGCTCTCCAGTTTGCCCATCGTGCGGATGTAGTCCATGTTCTCCTCGGAAAAGGCCATCGTCATGCGCAGCGCCTTTTTGCCCCGCTTGCCCTGCGTGTCGGCGGCGCGGTAGGCGCCGTCCGCCTTCGGCGCGTTCGCTTCATAGGCTTCATGTGCTTCGTATGCCTCGTGTGTCTCAGGCATAGGATGTTCCCGTTTGGCTTCGTGTGCTTCGTATGCTTCATGTGTGTCAGGCACACGAGGCGCTTCATATGCTTCTTGTGCTTCGTGTGTCTCAGGCACAGGATGTTCCCGCTTGACTTCATGTGCTTCATAGGCTTCATGTGCCTGCTCCGCCGCCGTCACGCTGAACAGCCGCGCCACCGCGTCCGTCGCCCTGCCCTTTTTAATCGCCACGCTTCTCGTCCTCCTGCCTGAGATAGTCCGCGACAAACGCCGCGTAGTCCGCCGTCACCGCCGCCTTGGGGTGCGAATCGAACAGGCTTTCCTGCATCACCTGCGCCTCGCGCACAGCCACCGCCTCGCGGATCACCGTCGGATACAGATAGACGTTCAGATCCTTCGCCGTCTGCCCGATCACGTCGATCAATTCGCGCGTCAGGCTGGCGCGGTTGCCCCGCCGCGTAATCAGAATCCCCGCGACCGTTAGCCGCGGGTTGCAGTAGCGCCGCACGTTCTCCACCGTGTTAAAAAGCTGCTTGAGCCCCTGCAGCGAGAACACCTCGAGCCCCACCGGAATCACCATGTCGTCCGCCGCCGTCAGCGCGTTGAGCGTCAGCACGCCCAGCGCGGGCGGGCAGTCCACGATGATGTGGTCGTAGGACGCGGCGACCGCGTCGCACAGCCCGCGCAGCAAGTATTCGCGCCCCACGCGGGTGAACTCCATATCCGCCGCGGACAGGTCGAGCGACGACGCGACCAGATCCACGCCCTGCCGCGTCGCCTGAATCACGTCCGCAGCCGCCGCGTCGCCCCGCAGCGCCTCGTACAGCCCGGCCAGCGTATCGTCCGCCCGCATCGAAAAGGACAGATTGCCCTGCGGGTCGCAGTCGATCGCCAGCACGCGCTTACCCTGACGGGCGAGCCCCACCGCCAGCGCATGGGCCGTCGTCGTCTTCGCAACGCCGCCCTTTTGATTGATCAGTGCCGTTATCCGAGCCATAGCGCCCTCCCCCTCGCGCGCGTTTTCCGCGCCAAACTTCATATGCTTCGTATGCTTCATGCGCTTCGTATGCCTGATATGCTTCATATACCTCATATTCTTCACATGTCTCCCCGCCATTATACCAAGCGCGCCGCCCAGCGTCAAATCCCCGCCCAAATCTGGCGCTTTTCCCCCGATTTGCCCGATTTGAAAAAGGGGGGTAGTTGTTCCCGCACGGAATCGAGCCGCCACATGGGCAAACCGGCATTTTCGCCCGCGGAGGATTTTTTGAAAAAGGGGGGTAGTTGTTCCCGCAAAAGGGGGGTAGTTGTTCCCGCAAAAGGGGGGTAGTTGTTCCCGCAAAAAATTTTTTTTGGCCTTATGCCATCTAGGTTTTTTGGGGGTCATTTTTCTTAAAACTGTTAAAACGGTTAAAGGCGCACACGCTCACGCCTTTAGGGCGTGAGCCTATGCTAAAATAAAAAGGCCGCGGCGGAGCGCGGGGAGACGGGGGGACGTTGGGGCTTTGCCCCAACCCCCACAAGGGAACTGAGTTCCCTTGACCTTCCGCTTCGCTTCGCGGCGGATTGAACAGACTTAGCGTACAGTGCGCATGCGCGCACTGTATGTTCACTCACTTAAAGCTGCGCGAAGCGAAGAAGGGGTCTGGGGACTGGTCCCCAGGCGGGTTTGGGCGGCAGCCCAAGAAAGGTTACTCATGGATAAGGCGATGGTCGAGGCGATTAACGAACGGGAACCCGCGTTTCTGGCGCGGGACGGAAAGGGGAAGGGCTACGTCTGCCCGCAGTGCGGCAGCGGCAGCGGCCCCAAGGGCACGGGGCTGCACCGCGATCCCGGCGCGCCCACGCACTGGAAATGCTTTGCCTGCGGCGGCTATTTTGACGTGCTGGATCTCTACGGGCTGGCGTTCGGGCTGGAGACGTTTCCGGAGAAGCTCGCCGGGGCGGCGGCCTATTACGGGCTGACAGTGAGCGCGCCGCGCCGGATGGCCGGGCGCGCCGCCGCGCGCCCGGCCGCGCCCGAGCCGGACTGCACCGCCTTCTTCAAGGCCGCGCAGGCGCGCCTTGCGCAGACGGATTATCCGCAGCGGCGCGGGCTGTCCGCCGCGACCTGCGCCCGGTTCCATCTGGGGTATGACCCCGCGTGGCGAAACCCCAAGGCGCCGGAGACCGTGCCGCCCTCGCCCCGGCTGATTATCCCGACCGGCCGCACCAGCTATCTGGCACGCGACGTGCGCGGCAAGGACGAGCTCAGCGAGCAGGAGGCGCGATACACGAAGGTCAAGGTCGGCAAGACGCGCCTGTTCAACGCCGAGGCGCTCGACACGGCGGAAAAGCCCGTCTTCATCGTCGAGGGCGAGATCGACGCGATGAGCATCGTCGAGGCCGGCGGCGAGGCCGTGGGGCTGGGCAGCGCGTCAAACGTGCGCCTGCTGCTCGAGCGCCTCGCGGAAAAAAAGCCCGCGCAGCCGCTGATCCTCGCCCTTGACAACGACGAGCGCGGAAGGAAGGCCTCCTGCGAGCTGGAAGACGGCCTGCGCGCAGCCAGCCTGCCGTATTTCGTCTACAACCCGTGCGGCGACTGTAAGGACGCGAACGAAGCGCTGCAAATGGCCCCAGAATCGTTTCTAAGGCGGGTAGGAGACGGCGAACGCCTGCCCGAGATAGAAAGGCTTGCCTACTTACAGACGAGCGCACAGGGGCATTTACAGGCCTTTGTGGACGGTATCGCCGAAAGCGTCAACACGCCGTGCCTGCCCACGGGGTTTGACGCGCTGGATCGGGCGCTGGACGGCGGGCTGTACGAGGGGCTGTACATCGTCGGCGCAATCTCCTCGCTGGGCAAAACGACGCTGGTGACGCAGATCGGCGACCAGATCGCTTCCGGCGGGCAGGATGTGCTCGTCTTCTCGCTGGAGATGGCGCGCGCCGAGCTGATGGCCAAGTCGATTTCGCGCCACACGCTGACCCTCGCGCTGGCGCGCAAGTGGGGCACGGCCTGCGCCAAGACGGCCCGAGGCGTGACGGACGGCCGCCGCTACGCGCAGTACGGCGAGCGGGAGCGCGAGGTCATCCGCGACGCGGTGACGCGCTACGGGGAATACGCCGGGCATCTGTTCATCGCCGAGGGCGTGGGCGACATCGGCGTGACGGCCATCCGCGAGCGCATCGCCCGCCACATCGACATGACCGGCAAAACCCCGCTGGTGATCGTGGACTATCTGCAAATCGTCGCGCCCTACAACGAGCGGGCGACGGACAAGCAGAACATGGACAAGGCGGTGCTGGAGCTCAAGCGCATCAGCCGCGATTTCAAGCTGCCCGTGATCGCCGTCTCCAGCCTGAACCGCATGAGCTACGGCCAGCGCATCAGCATGGAGGCGTTCAAGGAATCCGGCGCAATCGAGTATTCCAGCGACGTGCTGATCGGCTTGCAGCTTCGCGGCGCGGGCGAGGCGACCTTCGACCCGACGGAGGCGAAAAAGAAAAATCCCCGGCAGATCGAGGCCGTGATTTTGAAAAACCGGAACGGCCGCGTCGGGGAGAAGATCGAGTTTGAATATTACCCGATGTTCAATTATTTCACGGAGAAGGGTTGAGAGGGCGCGGGCTTTTTTGAGGGCTTCGTTTGCGGAAAAAGAACGCAATAACTCAAAAAAAGAGAAAAAAAACATCATATGCCTGATGTGTGTCGGGCATATGATGCATATGAAGCATATGAAGTTTGGAAGGGGCTTTTCTTAACTCCTTCCACCGCCGGAAACTCCTTCCACCGCCTGCGGGCGGTCCCCCTCCCTCGAAGAGGGAGGTCTTGGGGGGCTGCGTGCCCGCTCGAAGCCTCGTATACAACCCCGGGTGCAGGGTCGCAACCCTGCTCGTTTTAATGGGGGTTATGGGGTTCCTAGGGGATTTAAGGGGGAGAAATCGAAATCTCCCCCTAATCCCCTAGGCCTAGCGGAGCGCGCTTACTCCTTCCACCGCCCACGGGGCGGTCCCCCTCCCTCGAAGAGGGAGGTCTGGGGGCTTCGCCGGTCAAGGCCTTCGGCCTTGCCGTCGATTGGATATAGGGGCTTTGCGGTCGCCCCTATGACCCTTCGCGCGCCCCTACGGGGGACGGCGGTGCAACCGACGGTTGCAAATACATCTGACCGTTGCAATGATGCAACCCAGCGTTGCAAACACATCTCACAGTTGCAATTTCCCGCCACGTTGTAGGGGCGCGCATCGCGCGCCCGCCGACATTCTGCCGACGCTCGATTTTCCATCCCAAAGACCTCCCTCTTCGAGGGAGGGGGACCGCCCGCAGGCGGTGGAAGGAGTTCGAACCCGTTGCTTTTACGCCGAATATCTTTTTCTTTCAACATATCGGACATATGAAGCATATGAAGCATATGAAGTGTAAAAGTCGATTTTTCGGAAAGGCGGCGGCGCATATCCTCTAAGAATCGTTTTAATACCACGGGTGCAGGGTCGCAACCCTGCTCGTTTCAAAGGGGGTTATGGGGTTCCTAGGG
>ERZ827458.1529-NODE-1529-length-15745-cov-3.299681_pt1 | contig 15745 bp, 15 predicted proteins | sample MGYA00519706_ERZ827458 | MGnify/ENA primary metagenome ERZ827458 (study PRJEB31778, sample SAMEA3449309) | human gut metagenome | biome: human gut; feature: human-associated habitat; material: faeces | place: United Kingdom | collected 2010/2012 ...
ACCGTCATGGACGAGATCCCCGCGCAGCGCGATGCGGTCGAGTATCTCACATGGGCGGCCTCGGTCTATCCGGGGAAGATCGCCGTCGGCGGGCACTCCAAGGGCGGCAATCTCGCCATGTACGCCGCCGCCATGGTGCCCGAGAGCGTGCAGGAGCGCATCGGGAACATCTACAATAACGACGGCCCCGGCTTTCAGGAGAAAATTTTGCAGACCGAGGGCTACCGGCGCATCAAGCCGCGCATCAAAACGATCCTCTCCCAGAACGCCATGGTCGGTACGCTCCTCTGGAATGACTGCGACTACACGGTCGTGAAAAGCACCGCCGCATTGCTCGGCGCGCACGACGGCTTCACGTGGGAGACGACGCCCACGAGCTTTGTCCGCTGCGAAAACCTGTCGCCGTCGGCGCGGGCGTTCGACCGCGCGATGGAGGAAGTTCTCGTCGGCATGAGCATGGCCGAGCGGCAGGAATTCATCGAGGAGTTTTTCGGCACGCTCACGGCCACCGGCGCCGTAACGCTCAGCGATCTTTCCGCGCGGATGCTGCGCGAAACGCTGCGCTTTGCCCGTGCCGTGCACCAGGAGCCGAGCCTGCACAAAATGGTCAACGAGACGCTTGAAGCCATGGCGAAGGGCTATGCCGCCGAGCGGAACTGGAGCCTCAGCCGTCTGAAGCTCCCGGCCAACCCCCTCCGGCGCAAAAGCGCGCAGAAGGAAAAGGAAGAATAAACAAAAGTCCGTCCGCAGAGCTTCGCTCGGCGGACGGATTTTTGACAGACTGCTGTGAGGGGCACGCTTCAGTGCCGGGTAAAATGGGGCAGAACCTCGGGTAAAACGCGGTCAAGAGCGTATTTTTCGGTGCTCTCGTTTGCGGCGGCGCCCATCCGCGCGCGCAGCGCGGCGTCGCGGCCGAGCGTCTGCACGGCTTCGGCAAACGCTGCCGCGTCGCCGAACGGGACGAGATAGCCTGCGCCGGAGCCTTCCAGCAGATCCTCGTGTCCCTTCACCCGCGTGAGTACGCAGGGGAGCGCCGTGTGCATCGCTTCCATCACCGCGAACGGCAGCCCCTCCGACCGGCTTGCGGACACGCAGATATCCGCTGCGGCGAGCGCACTGCGCACATCGGAGAGCCGCCCCGGAAACCGGCAGCGGGAAGAGATGCCGAGCGTTTCGGCTTCGGCTTTGCACTCTTGCAGCAGCGCCCCGTCGCCGGGGAGCAGGAGATAATAGTTCTCCGGCAGCCGGGCGAGCGATTGAAGGAGCAGTGTCTGGTTTTTCCGCTTGGAAAATTCCGCGGCGCAGACGAGACACACGGCGTCCTCCGGCAGAGAATACGCCGCTTTTGCCGCGGCGCGCTCCTCCGGCGCGGCGGGGGGGAAGCGGGAAAAATCAACGCCCATACCGGGAATAAAATATACGTTTCCGCGGCAGAGCCGGTGCTTTTTGGCGATCTGCTCGTCGCAGCGGTTCATAACAAGAATGTCGTCCGTAACGCCCGCCGTCAGCTTTTCCGCCGCGAGCAGCACCGTGCGCCGCAGCGCGCCGGAATCACCGTCGAAGAGATACCCGTGCACCGTGTTGACGACGCGGGTATGCTTTTTCCCCGCGAGCATCACGCCGAGACGGGTGAAAAACGCGGCGAGCGAGGTATGCGTCACGATCACGTCGTATCGATTCTTGCGGATATCCCGCGCCAAAAGCGCGGCGGCGCGGAAATTTTTCGGCGATGCGAAGCTCTTCGTAAACGGCACGGCGAGAAACCGCACGCCCTCGCCGAGACCTTCGCCGCTGCCGTTCGCCGCGGCGGTCACATCCCAGCCGAGCGAGCGCAGCGCGGCGAGATACGGCAGATGAAAGCTCACCAAATGCGCGCTGCTGGAGGCGGTATATAAAATTTTCGGCGCGGAATGGTTCATGGCGTCCTCCGTTACGGTATTTTCTACACCGGATTATAACAGAAACCGTGGAAGAAACAAACCATTTGTGGTAAAATATAGCTGCGTAAGCGCGCGGAGGCGAACCGCGCCGCGCGGCAAACCGTCTAAAAACTGACAAAACTTTCCTATACGGCGGAAAATGCGATGAAGAAACGAGAAACAAAAAAGACCGTCCTCTGGGCGGCAACGGATATGGCGCTGTCTGTGGCGGCGATGGCGGCGGCGTTTTTTATCCGGTTCGTGCTGTTCCGGGGCGAAAACCCGGTCGGTGGCTTCGAGTATCATATGCTCTGGGCGGGGCTGTTCTCGCCGGTGTACGCCGTGCTCTTCGGGCTGCTCGGCGTCTACGAGCCGCAGCCGCAGCGCGGCTTCATCCACGAATTTGGGAACATCGTTCTCGGCTGCACGTTCGGCGTGATGCTGTATATCGATCTCATCTTCGTGTTCCGCGTGGTGGACTTTTCGCGCTGGATGATACTTCTCTGCTATCTGCTGCTCATCGCGTTCACCGGCGCGCGCGGCTTTATTGCGCACCGTCTGCTCCGCCGGCAGTACCGCGCAGGGAAGAGTCTTCGCCGCCTTGTCATCATCGGCGACGGCGCGTCGGCGCGCGAATGTCTGCGCCGCGTGAAGAAGGGACGCGACGCCGGCTGGACGGTCATCGGCAGCGTGGGCGCGTCGGCGCTCAGCGGCGTGCCGCATCTGGGCTCTTATGATTCTCTGCGCACGGCGCTTGAGACGAACGCACCGGACGAGGCGGTGATCGCCATGGAGGAAAACCAGGCGGAACGGCTCGGCGGGATACTGCGCGAATGCGAGGATACCGGCGTGAAGCTCGCGTTGCTGCCGATCGGGTATGAATATATGTCGCGCCACCCGTATGTGGAGGAGCTGTGCGGTCTGCCGCTGGTGAACGTCCGGCGTGTGCCGCTCGACAATGCCGGCGCGGACATCGTCAAGCGTCTTTTTGATATTCTCGCGAGTCTTGTTCTCATTGTTCTCACATCGCCCGTCATGTTCGTCGCCGCGATCGGCACGCGCCTTTCCTCTCCGGGGCCGGTCCTGTTTCGGCAGGAGCGTATCGGCAAGGACAAGAAGCCCTTTTATATGCTCAAATTCCGCTCCATGCGCGTGAACGCGCAGTCGGACACGGCGTGGACGCGCGACCACGACCCGCGCCGCACGGCGTGGGGGGCGTTCATGCGGCGATACTCCATCGATGAGCTGCCGCAGCTCTTTAACGTCCTTGCGGGCGATATGTCGCTCGTCGGCCCGCGGCCGGAGATCCCGCGGTACGTCGATCATTTCAAATACAGCATTCCGCTTTATATGGTGCGCCATCAGGTGCGCCCCGGCATCACCGGCTGGGCACAGGTCAACGGTCTGCGCGGCGATACCTCCATCCGCGCGCGGGTGGATTACGATCTCTATTATATCGAAAACTGGTCGATGCTGTTTGATATCAAGATCCTGCTTATGACGCCGTTCAAGGGTGTGGTAAACCATCAGGAATCGCTGAAATGAGGGAGAAGCCCGTGGAAAAGAGAGAAAACGGCGTGCGCGTGGAGCACCTCACCGGCGCGCTGCCGATGAGCGAGATGCTGGAAAAGTATGTGGACGTGGGAAAATTCCTCGGCTATTGCGCCGCGTGCCCGCGCTGCGGGCAGACGTGGTCGTGCCCGCCCTACGATTTTGACCCCGCGGCGGTCTGGCCGCAGTACGCCGCGGTCACGCTGTACGCCGTGCAGGTGTTCCCGGAGAGCGAGGAGGCGAAAGCCGCGGCGCTCGCCGACCCGGAGATGTTCCTCCGCCCGTACCGGAGAGCGTTTGACGCGCTGCTCGAAGAGCGGGAGCGGGACACGTGCGGTTCCCTTCGCCTGGACGCCGGGCGCTGCCTCGTGTGCGAGCGATGCGCGCGCCGGGACGAGGAGCCCTGCCGGTTTCCGGAAAAGCTCCGCTATTCGCTCGAATCGCTCGGCGCGAACGTCGGCGCGCTCGCCGCGGACAAGCTGGGCGCGCCGCTCCAATGGGGGACAAAGGACGCACCGCCGGAATACTTTGTACTGGTCGGCGCGGTGCTGACGAAGGGAGAATAAGGAATGCTTGAAAGCCTTTTTCAAACCTACGACTCCGTCATCGTGCTCGATACGGAGACGACCGGCGTGAAATGCAAATCCGACGAGATCATTGAGCTTGGCTTCCTGCGGCTCGACCGGGCGGGGGAGCGCACGGAGGAAGATTATCTCATCCGCCTCTCGCCGGGCCGCCGTCTGCCGCCGGTCATCACGCAGCTCACCGGCATCCGCGAGGATGAGCTTTTTCAAAACGGCGTGGAAAAGGACGTGGCTGCGGAGGCGTTCGTCCGTTCGCTTGCCGGGGAAAGGCCGCTCGTATGCGCGTACAACGCGCAGTTCGATCTGTGCTTCCTCTTTTACTTCCTGCACCGGCTCGGCTGCGACGGGGTGCTGCAAAAGGCGCAGTTTCTCGACATCATGGCGATCTACAAAGACCGGCGGGACTATCCGCACAAGCTCTGCAACGCCGTGGAGAGCTATGGCGTTGACGGCGTAAACTCCCACCGCGCCGTGGACGACGCCAACGCTGCGCTCGAGGTGCTGCTCGCCATGGAGCGGGAGCGCGGCGACATCGAGCGGTACATAAACCTTTTCGGCTACAACCCCAAATACGGCCCGCCGAAGCCGCAGATCGGCTCCGTCCGCTACGAGCCGCAGCCCTACCAGAGACAAAAGCTGCTGTATGAATAAAATAAGGCCCCCTTGTGTAAAGGGGGCTGTCTCGCCAAAGGCGAGACTGGGGGATTGTCGTGTTTCGGTAAAGTTTACAATCCCTCCGTCTTTTGCCTTCGGCAAAATCCACCTCCCTTTACACAAGGGAGGCATTCAGTTATGACTGCACCATAATTAAACGCACCCCCGCGGGAAATTTCCCGCGGGGGTGCGCTGTATCATTTCGTATTATCCGAGCTTCGCAAAATCAAAGAGCTCCGCGAACGCCTCAAGATCTTCCTTCGTGACCGGCTCCGGCATGAAGAAACTGTTGCCCTCCGTGCCGCCGAGCAGGTTGATGGCCACGAACGCCTTCGGCTGATCGGACATCACGACGCAGCGGCTCGGGCCGAGCGAGAGCTGCACCTCATCGCCGCGGGAGGTCGTGTAGATCCACTCCTCATAATCCTCGGCGTTGCCGATGTTCAGCGTGACCTCGGAGAACGCGCCCTTGACGTACCGGCCAAGCTGATATTCGTAGCTCTTGCCGGAAACGTTCGTGCCGTAGGCCTGGAACGAGCCGTCCTCGTAAATATATCCGCTCACGGCGGTGCAGTCGGTAAGGAACGGATCGGCGTTCAGCAGGGAGTAGAGCGTATCCTCGCTGTCAAAGTCCGTCACAGACGTGTGCAGCCGCAGATTATACTTGCGGGTGATCTGGTCGAGCTCGTTGGCCATGTCCTGCGTGGAGACAGAGTAGAGATCGTACTTCTCCGGCAGGCAGGCGGCGGTTTCCTCCGCCATGGCGGCGGTGTCGTACGACGCAAGGAAGTCCATCCACTCGGCGTTTGCCTTGAACTCCGGACTCCCCGGCACGCCCTGCAGCGCGATGACCGTGCTGTCGCTCACCGGCTCCGCCGTGGCGGAGACCGCGGCAGGGGAGGCGTTCGGGTCGGTGACGGTGAGACTCTTCAGACCGAAAAAGTCCGTAGCCAGCGCCGTGCCGCCGAGCACCGCGACGAGCAGCGCCGCCGCGACGAGAGCGCCCGTGCCGAACCGGAAGCGCCGTATCTTCGGCTTTTCCTCCAGCGCGGAAAGTGTTTCCTTCATCCGTGCCTCAAACGATGCGGGAACCTCTTCAAACATATTGTCCCAGGAATCCCTCATACCGGCACCTCCTCACCCAAAACTTCGCGGAGCTTTCCGCGCCCGGCAAACAGCCGGGATTTGACCGTACCCTCGGGGATCTGTAAAATACGGGATATCTCCCGTATGCTGAACCCCTCTACATAAAATAAGAGGATCGGCATACGGTAGATCTCATCCAAACCCATCACGGCGTCGCGCAGCTCGCGGTCGCCGCTCTCGGGGGCGACCGCCTCCGGCATCTCGTCGAGAAGAACGATCTTGCTCCCCCGGCGGCAGATGTCGTAGCATTCGTTGATAAGAATGCGCGTCACCCATGCGCGGAACGCGCCCTCGCTCTTGAGCGAATCGCGCTTTTCCCACGCCTTGCATATGCACTCCTGCACCGCGTCCTCCCGGTCAGCCTCGCTGCGGAGAATACCGCAGGAAACGTGGTAGAGCGTTTTTTTCATGTCCATGATCTGGACGGTAAACTCTTCGGCTGTCATACGCAAACTCTCTCTGAGAGGCTCTACGCCTTTCTGTAAAGAAAGACGGAATTTCCCAACACACGGTTCAGTAAAAGGAAAAAAATTTTTAAGATTTTTTGAACATTTTCATGTTACCACATTCCCCGCGCGGAATCCACAGGAAAAATTAAAAAAGGGGCTTGACAAAACTGTATGAGTGTAGTAGTGTACTAATCGCTTAATACAGCAATACAACAAGGAGGGCTGGCATGGACTTTGCGATTCAGGGCTCGCGGCCGATCTGGCAGCAGCTCACCGAGCAGCTGGCGCGGCGGATCATCACGGGCGCGTATCCGCTGGGGTCGCGCTTTCCCGCGGTGCGGGAGCTGGCGGCGGAGGCGGGCGTCAACCCGAACACGATGCAGCGCGCGATCACGCAGCTTGAAACGCTCGGACTCGTCACAACGAACCGGACGCTCGGCCGTACCGTGACGGAAAACGCCGGGGCGCTCGAGGAGATGCGGCGGCGGCTGGCCGTGGAATGCACGGAAAACTTTTTCAGGGAAATGGGAGCGCTGGGCTATTCCCGCGGTGAGTCCGCGGACATGGCGCAGGCGGAAAGGAAAAAGAATGATGAATGAAGAACTGGTAAAATGCACCGGGCTGTGCCGGAGCTTTGAAGCGGTGCAGGCGCTGCGCGGCGTTGATCTGAGCCTTACATCCGGCAAGATCGTCGGTCTTCTCGGGCTGAACGGCTCGGGCAAGACGACGCTTATTAAGATCCTCAATGGCCTTCTTCAGCCGACGGCGGGTGAGGCGCGCGTTGCGGGTCTCCTGCCCGGCGTAGAGACAAAGGCGATCACAAGCTACCTGCCCGACCGGGGATATTTCCCCGACTGGATGCGTGTCGGCGATATGATCGATATGTTCTCGGACTTCTATGCCGACTTTGACCGCGCCAAGGCGGAGGAAATGTGCCGCGTGCTCGGTCTGGAAGCGGGCAGCAGGATCAAAACGCTCTCGAAGGGCACGCGCGAAAAGATGCAGCTCATGCTCGTCATGTCCCGCCGCGCGCGGCTCTATCTGCTCGACGAGCCGATCGCGGGCGTTGATCCGGCGGCGCGCGAGTTTATTCTGCGCACGATCCTGACGAATTATAACGAAAACGGTACGGTGCTCATCTCGACGCATCTGATCCTCGATGTGGAGCAGGTGCTCGACGAGGCGGTGTTCCTCCAGCAGGGACAGGTCGTTCTGCACGAGAGCACCGACAGCATCCGCGAGCGCACCGGCGGCAGCGTGGATGAGCTGTTCCGCAATATGTTCCGCGCGCCGGTCATGGGGAATGGAGGGGAATACAATGCTCGGTAAACTGATGAAATACGATCTGCGCTCGGGTATCCGCACGTTTTCGCTGATCTGGATCGGCCTGGCGCTGCTCGGCGCGATCAACGGCCTTACGATCCGCTTCGTGCTCGCGGGTGATACTCAGAGTGGGCTCGTGAGCTTCGTTTTCGGTGTCCTGCCGATGATCCTGCTTGTGGCGCTCTATGTTGCGATGGGTATTTTTGTGCTCGTTTTTATTATCGACCGCTTTTATAAGGGCCTTCTCGGAAACGAAGGCTATCTCATGTTCACGCTGCCCGTGACGAGCACGGCGCACATCGCCTCCAAAGCGCTCACGAGCATGATCTTCTCCGTGGCGAGCGCCATTGTCGCGCTGCTGAGCGGGGTGCTTTTGATGGCTGTGCTCACGCCGCTCAAGTTCAGCGACGTTGCGCAGGCGTTCCAGGAAGCGGGCCGCTATCTGCGCGTAAACCCGCTGCCTGCCGGAACGGGCTGGGTCGTCGCGGAGTTCATCGTGTACACGCTCATCGCGGCGGCGGTTTCGATCCTGCAAATTTACACCGCCATCTCGATCGGTCATCTCGGCAAGAAGAACCGCGGCTGGCTCGCACTGCTGGCCTACATCGGCATCAGCATCGCCTTCAGCATTATTATGAATGGGTGCATGTCGCTCCTCCAGTCCGATGCATTTCCCAATGTGCTGTTGAACTGGGAGTTCTGCTTGGACGATACCGGCTGGCATGTTCAGGGCGTCGGCATGATGGCCTCCGCGATCGGCATCGGCATTGGTCTGGAACTCCTCAAGGGCACGGGCTTCTTCTTCGCCACCCGCGCCATCCTCAACAAGCGCCTCAATCTCGAATAAAGAAAAAACGATCCCGTCCGGAAAATTTTCTGACGGGATCGTTTGCGCGTAAAAACGCGGAAAACCGTAAAATCACGGTTGCATCACCGCGGTGCAAATGGAAGCGGTGGACGGCGGCCGGAACGTGCAGGCGTCAAAGAAACACACAAAAAGCCATCCCCGCCGGATAGAGTTTCCGGCGGGGATGGTCGGTTATCCGGGATTCAGCCCATGAACAGGCTGCGGCCTTCACGGGCGAGGGTTTCGGCGGCGGCGTTGTCGCGCATGGCGAGAAACACCGTGTCGTTGCCGGAAAGCGAGCCGACAAGCCCCGGCAGGAGAGCGATGCCGTCCACAGCAGTGCACACCGCAGGGGCGAGCCCCGGCAGCGTCTTGATGATGACGAGATTCTGGCAGGCATAAACGCCCGTCACGGTCTGGCGGAGGTTTTCCTTGAGCCCCTGGCTCATCTCCGGCGCGGGCGCGACCTCCGCCGCAGCGTACCGGCTGGTGCCGTCCGCGCTGCGCTGCTTGACGAGACGGAGCTCGCGGATGTCGCGCGAGAGCGTAGCCTGCGTGGTGTCGATGCCGTGCTTTTTCAGCTCGTCCATGAGCTGATTCTGCGTTTCAATGCTCTGCTCCGAAATGATTCGGAGAATGGTGCCCTGTCTTCCGGATTTCATTCTGTCATCTCCTTTGCGGTTTCCGGCGCCCGGACGGGCACCGTGCGGCGGCGCGCGCCGCGGCCCTTTCCGTGCGTTTCGCTGCCGTCTGTGCGCTGAAGGGTTATGCGGTCGCGGAACTCCGTCGGCGTCATTTCCTTGAAGCGGTAGAAATTCATGTTGAACGTTTTGATGTTGCTGTAGCCGACGGCGACGGCAACGTCGATCACAAGATAGTCCGTCGATACGAGCATTTCGCACGCTTTATTGATGCGCGTGGAGTTGAGCAGCGTATCAAAGTTCATCTCGTTATAATAGAGAAGCAGACGGTTCATTTCCGGCACCGACACGCCGAATTCGGCGGCGACGCTTGCGGCGGTGAGCCGTTCGGTCTCATAATTTTTGTAGATGTAGTCCGTCAGCGCAAAGGCGATCGCCTTGTCGGAGATGTTGAACTTGGTGACGGCCTTGGAATAGATCTTGCGGTATTGCATCGGCGTGATGCCGACGCGCTGCGCAAAGTGCTTGGATACGTGCGAGGCGTCCACAAAGCCGCAGAGCCCCGCGATCTCGTCGAGCGTGAGATCCGTATAGATGAGATAGTCCGACGCCTTCTCTACGCGGATGCTGCTCAGGAGCTTCGAGAACGTTGTGCCGGTCATGCCGGCGATCTGCTTGGAGAGCGCCGATTCCGAAAGAAAGAACGCCTCCGCGACCTGCGAGAGCGTGAGCTTTTCTGCGGAATGGGCATAAATGTAGCTCAAAACGGACTGGTCCTTGACGGTCTCCTCCCGTCCGGAGTCCAGCTCGCCGCGGTGCGACATGATGTACCGGCGGTAAACGACCATCAGATCGATGAGCTTGTTGACCGTATAGAGCTGCGAAAACGGCTTGTCCGGCGGCTTGATGCGCGTGGATTCCACGCCGAGCTCCGCCTTGAGATGCTCCATGATGCCGTCCACATACTCGGCCTGTACGCTGTCGAGATAGGCGACCGGCTCCACGGTGAGAAAGCGCAGGGGCTCGGCGGAAGCATCGCCGGAGCCGAGAACGCTCTTGAATACAGAGTTGAGATAGGAATAGTCGTATATGACCTTGATGAACTGGAGCGTTTCCGTCACTTCTACCGTGTCGGTGATCTTCCACGGCGTGATGGCGACGAGCGTGTTGGGCTGGAGGACGTACTCCTCGCCGTCAATGACGAGCTTTCCGCGGCCGCGCTTTACGTAAAGAAAGCGTGCCGCCTGATGGATGATCGCGCGGGTGGGCTTGTCGATCGCCTCGTAATCGAACGAGCAGATCACGGCGGGGTCAGACGCGGAGGCGCGGGCATCCTGGAGCATGGCTCGTCTGGGCATAATCTGCACCGTCCTTTTTTACAAATGACTGAAAAGCCTCGCAAACGTGCGGGCAAAGCGGGTGCGCTGCGGCGAGCCGCAGCCCTTCTCAAACAAGAGCAGGCGAAGCGGCTCTTGTTTGAAGAATACCGGTTGTACGCCATGGGGCGTACAACCGGTATTTTACCATTAGATCATGCGATAACTCAAGCGGAAATTCAGCTCAGCACCGCCATCGCGATCGTAAGGACGACGCCGACGACGACGAACAGCGTGAGGAGCAGTTTCCACGCCCACTTCAGCCAGCTCTCGTAGGGGACGCGCGCGAGCGCGAGACCGCCCATGATGAAGCCGCAGGTCGGGGTGAAGAGGTTGACGAAGCCGTTGGCGGCAACGTTGATCATGATGGAGGTCTCTACGCTCCAGCCAAGCTGGGAGACGATCGGGGAGACGATCGGGGCGGACAGGCCGGCGAGACCGGAGGAACTCGGAACAAGGAAGCTGAGACCGACGTGGAGTATGTAGTCAAGCAGACCGAACACGCCGGCGGAAACGCCGGACTGGCTGAGCGCGGTGACGGAGGCTTCGACCAGCCAGGTGCCGAGACCGGTAGTGCTCATGATAACGCTGGTGGCACGAGCCATCGCGATAACGAGGTTGACGGAGACCATGTCGCCGAAGCCGTTGGCGACGAGCTTCATGAGCTGGCTCTTGTCCTCGAGACCGACGATGCCGATGATGATGCCCATGAGCAGGAACCAGGTGGCGGCGTCATAGAACCACCAGTCGCCGAGGCCGGCGCCGGTGAGCCAGGTGGTGGTGTGAGAGAAGAAGCCGTAAGCACCGGCGTCTTCGTAGCCGACGAATTCACCCCAGGGGATGAAGCCGAGGATCATCACGACGAAGGAGAGAGCGAACAGCCACAGCACGGCCTTCTGGCGGCCGGTGAGCTTCGCGGTGGTGACGTCCTTGCCGCCGTAAGCCTTCTGGCACTCGTCGAGCTGCGCGGCGGTGAGGATGGAGCCCTTGTTGGCGCGGACCTTCTTCGCGTAAGCGGTGACAAACAGCACGGAGAGAAGGTAGGAGGAGAGCCAGAGAATGATGCCGATGACATAGGTGGTGCCCATGTTCACTTCGACACCGACGGAGGTCGCGGCAGCGACGGCAGCGCCGGTCGCGAACGGGTTGATGGTGGAGCCGAGAACGCCGGTGCCGGCGCCGAGCAGGACGGTGGCCGCGCCGACGATCGGGTCAAAGCCGGCGGCCATCATCGTGGCGGCGAGCAGGATGTAGAAGCCAACGGTCTCTTCGCCCATGCCGTAGGTCGTGCCGCCGACGGAGAACAGGAACATGAGGATCCAAACGAGCACGAGCTCTTTGCCGTGCAGCTTGCGGACGAGCGTGTGGATGCCGGTCTCAAGAGCGCCGGTGGCGTTCACGATGGCAAGGAACGCGCCGAGGCAGAACACGAACGTGATAACGTCAGCTGCGTCTGCCCAACCGTTGACGGGAGCCATGAAGATGTCGCTGGAGGTGGCGCCGACGACTTCGGCGATCTCGCCGTTCTCACCGGTGTAGGTCTTGCCCGCTGCGATCCACGTGACGATCGACACAAGGAGCATAACGGCGAGCAGGATCGCAAATGTGCTGATGGATCTTTTGGTCTTCTTAGACATGATTTGAACCCCTCTCTTAAAATTTTGTTCGGACTTCGCTGGGAGATGCGAAACGGGACAAAAATTTGCTTACCGGGTAATGACCGTGCCGGTCTTGCCTTCAAGAGCGTCGGCGGCACGGGCCAGGGAAGTGATGAGCGCGGTTCCGCCATGGTCGTTGTTCTTCACGAACTCCATGCAGGACTCGACCTTCGGCAGCATGCTTCCGGGGGCGAACTGACCTTCGGCGATATACTTCTCGCACTCGGCGATCGTCATGGAGGAGAGCTCCTTCTGGTCGGGCTTATTGTAATTGACGCACACGGCGTCCACAGCGGTGAGGATGATGAGACGGTCGGCACGCACGTCCTGCGCGAGCAGGGAGCTGGCGCGGTCCTTGTCGATGACGGCCGCGACGCCGCGCAGACCGTCCTCGGTCTCAACGACGGGGATACCGCCGCCGCCGACGGTGATGACGATATCACCGGCGCGCACGAGCTGATCGACAACGTTCAGCTCCACGATGCGCTTGGGGATCGGGGAGGGGACGACACGGCGGTAGCCGCGTCCGGCGTCCTCGACGAAGATGAAGCCCTTTTCCTCGGCGATCTTCTCGGCCTCTTCCTTTGTATAGAAGCTGCCGACGGGCTTCGTCGGGTGCTGGAAGCCGGGGTCCTTCTCGTCAACGACGACCTGCGTCACGACGGTGGCGCATTCCTTCTCCATGCCGCGGCTCTTCAGCTCCTGCTGAATGGCCTGCTGCAGGTGGTAGCCGATATAGCCCTGCGTCATGGCGCCGCACTCGGGGAACGGCATGAACGGCGTTCCGCCGCCCTTGTTGGCGGAGAACTCCATTGCCAGGTTGATCATGCCGACCTGCGGGCCGTTGCCGTGGCCGATGATGACTTCGTAGCCCTTCTCGACGAGATCAACGATCGGGCGGGCGGTGTTGCGGACAAGTTCGAGCTGCTGCTCGGGGGTCTTGCCAAGAGCATTTCCCCCGAGAGCGACAACAATTCTTTCAGCCATTGTTTCGATTCCTTACTTCAGCGTGGCGTACATCACGGCCTTGATGGTGTGCATACGGTTTTCGGCTTCCTGGAACTGGCGGGCCTGGTGGCCGAGGAACACGTCGTCGGTGACTTCCATCGCCTCAAGGCCGAACTTCTGGTAGATATCCTCGCCCACGGTCGTCTCACGGTCGTGGAAGGAGGGCAGGCAGTGCTCGAAGATCGCGGTGGGCTTCGCCATCGCCATGAGTTCCTTGTTGACCTGGTAGGGACGGAGCAGCTTGATGCGCTTCTCCCAGAGCTCAGCGGGCTCGCCCATGGAGAGCCAGATGTCGGTGTAGAGAACATCGCAGTCCTTCGCGCCCTGCGCGACGTCGTCGGTGAACTCGAGCACCGCGCCGGTCTCGGCGGCAACAGCCTGGCACTTCTCGATCAGCCACTCCTCGGGCATGAGCTCCTTCGGGCCGCAGGCGCAGAAGTGCATGCCGAGCTTCGCGCTGACGACCATGAGGGAGTTGGCAACGTTGTTGCGGGCGTCGCCGAAGAAGGTGAGCTTGCGGCCGCGCATATCGCCGAACTCTTCGCGGGCGGTCATGATGTCGGCGAGCATCTGCGTGGGATGGAACTGGTCGGTCAGGCCGTTCCACACGGGAACGCCGGAGTACTTCGCAAGATCTTCCACGACGGACTGCTTGAAGCCGCGGTACTCGATGCCGTCAAACATGCGGCCGAGGACCTTCGCGGTGTCGGCGAGGGATTCCTTCTTGCCCATCTGGGAAGAGCCGGAATCGAGGAACGTGACGCCCATGCCGAGATCACGCGCGCCGACTTCAAACGCGCAGCGGGTGCGGGTGGAGGTCTTCTCAAAGAGCAGGACGATCTGCTTGTCGGAGAGCCACTTGTGCTCTACACCGTTGTTCTTCAGGCGCTTGAACTCAACGGCGAGGTCGATGAGGTAGTTGATCTCTTCCGGGGTGAAGTCAAGAAGAGTGAGGAAGCTTCTGCCGCGAATGTTGAGACCCATAATATTTTACCCTCCTATAGGAAATGATTGTAATGTGTGTTATATGAATGGGTTTATTCAGCGAATAAAAATTATTCGGCGCGGATGAGCGGCATGGACATGCAGCGCGGGCCGCCGCGGCCGCGGGAAAGCTCGGCAGACGGCATTTCAAGGACCTGGATGCCCTCGTCGCGGAGAATGGCGTTGGTCACGTCGTTGCGCTCGTAAACAACGATCTTGCCCGGCGCGATGCACAGCGTGTTGGAGCCGTCGTTCCACTGCTCACGGGCCGAGGCGATGAGATCGTCGCCGCCGCAGTTGATGAGCTGGACGTGGTCGGTGCGGGTGTACTTCGCGAGAATGTCCTCCAGCTTGGAGTCGATGCGGCGGATGTGGAGATCGGTCGGATCGCTCACGCCCGGGGTGATCTCGTAAACGGTGAGAGGCCCGAGGATTGCCGGATGGATCGTGTACTTGTCGTAGTCGATCTGGGTGAACACGGTGTCCAGGTGCATGAAGGCGCGGGAGTTCGGGATGTTGAACGCCAGGATGGTCTCGATGGGGCTCGTCGGATCGCCGAAGATGTTCTTCGCGATAGCGTCGATGGCATCGGGCTCGGTGCGCTGCGAGATGCCCACCGCGAGCACGTGGTCGTTGATGTTGAGGATGTCGCCGCCCTCGATGTGGAACGTGTTGTAGCGGCTGTAGTACTCGGGAACATCCGCGAAGTCCGGATGGTTTCCGAAGATGTACTCGGCGTAGATCGTCTCGCGGTTGCGCGTGACGGAGTACATGCGGTTGATGGACACGCCGTTGCCGATCATCGCGAACGGGTCGCGGGTGAAGTACAGGTTCGGCATGGGCTTGACGACCATCTTGGAGGACTCGGACACCAGGTCCACCAGCGAGTTGGACTTGTCGGTGTGGAGCTCGGTGAGGTTGATGCCCTCCATCGTCTTCATGACCAGGTCGAGGTTATCGGGGTAGTTCTCCTGCATATAGTCGAAGATGATCTTCTGGTAGCGGTCGGTGCGGATACCGGCCTCTTCGATCCACTGCTTGAGGAACTGCTCGCGCAGCTCGGGGTTGGCCTCGAGAACCTCAGCCATGAGGTCTTCCAGGTAAAACACTTCGACGCCGTTGTCGCGCAGAGCCTGCGCGAACGCGTCATGCTCCTCCTGGGCGACCTTCAAGAACGGGATGTCGTCGAACAGCAGCTCTTCGAGCGTGTTCGGCGTCAGGTTCAGAAGCTCTCGACCAGGGCGGTGGAGAAGAACTTTTTTCAAGGGCTTGATCTCGCTCTTGACGTTCAAACCAGCCATAGCAACCCTCCTTTTCCTTTATGCATTTTCCAGATTTTAGGCTTGCGGAAGCGCCCGTTGCGCACCGGGCGTCCGTTCACCTCGCCAAAATCTCATGGTTCGGATCAAATTGCAACCACAAAAACGAAACAAAACGGTACCCCTCGTCATACCTCGTGGTTTTTCGGCGAATGGTCATCACCTAGCCGAGTACTATTCACAGTTTCTTCATAGTTGCTTTATTGCGATAAAGTACTGAAGTGGTTGCTGAAGCTGGTTTTCAGGGCTGGAACGCCCCATCGACGGACGTTGGGAGTGCATATTT
>ERZ827458.1531-NODE-1531-length-15721-cov-3.412294_pt1 | contig 15721 bp, 9 predicted proteins | sample MGYA00519706_ERZ827458 | MGnify/ENA primary metagenome ERZ827458 (study PRJEB31778, sample SAMEA3449309) | human gut metagenome | biome: human gut; feature: human-associated habitat; material: faeces | place: United Kingdom | collected 2010/2012 ...
GGCGGCCTGCGTGGGATTGAGCGTCAGGGAAGGGACGTAAGTTTTTTCATCCATGGGAGGTGCTTCCTTTCATCGTTTGTTCGGAGCTTGTATCGGATGCGGGAGCGGGCGCGGCCTCGGCTGCGCTCTGCTGCTGTTCGTACTGCTTCATGAAATCCTTGATATCGAGATACCCCTTGCCGCCGAGCCCTTCGCGGGCGAGCATGGTGTTCATGGTATCGATGTCCATCTGGATATCGGCGGCCTGATTGGCAAAGAGCGCGTCGAGCTGCTTTTTGTAGGCCGCGATCGTCGTATCGAGCATTTCCTCAATGCGCTGCATCGATCCGGTGATGTTCTCTCCGCCGAACTCCTGCGCGCTCATGCGGTCGTAGGCATTGAGCAGGCGGATCGTTGTGGGGAGATAGAAGTCGAGAAACTTCCGAATCTGCGGCACATCGGCGGGATCGTCGATAGCGTCGCGGATGATCTTGTCGGAAACGCTCATCAGCTCGTTGATCCGGCTGCGGATCTCCGGGTTGGGGATGGAGGCGTACAGCCGGCCCATCTCCTTGAGCGCCGTGCGCCCCTCCTGAATGACGGCCTGCACCTCGGGCGAGTAGGGGCTCGGCTCGGCGGCGGGCGCTTCCTGCGCGGCGGGCTTTTCCGGTTCGGGCGTTACTTCCGTGTACTGCACGGGGATCGCTGACTGCTCGTCCTTTCTCTTTTCCGCCTTCCGGCGCAGCGCGTTGGCCACCCACACGGACGCCATAATGGCGAGACCGGCGGCGATCAGCCCGCCGGACAGCCGGAGGACCGGAAGAATGAACGCAAAAAATACCCATATAAGAACGATCGTGCCGACCGGCCCGATGCCGCGGCGACGCTTTCTCCGCATAAAACCGCCTCCTTCGAGAATCACACTACATTCTACATGGATTCGCCTTTTCCGTCAAGCACAGTTGTATATCTGTTCACTTGAATTATAAGACGGTTTGGTATATAATACAAGTTGGCTCTGTAGGCGCACAGCCGGGAGACACCGGACGGCCGGTGTCCCCCGTATCGAAAAAGACAGTGCTCGAGCCTCTGCCCGCAACCATACTTATGCCGGGGGACGACCCCGCGACACATACCGGAGGAATACCACCATGCTGAAGATCGCCCCGTCCATCCTGTCCGCCGATTTCGCCCGTCTGGGCGAGGAGATCGAATCCGTCCGGCAAGGCGGCGCGGACTGGATCCACTATGACGTGATGGACGGCGTCTTTGTCCCGAACATCTCCATCGGCCTTCCCGTGCTCGCCTCGGTGCGGAAGGCGACCGATATGTTCCTCGATGTCCACCTTATGATCGAAAAGCCCGTGCGGTACGCCAGACGCTTCTGCGAGGCGGGGGCCGATCTTGTAACGGTACACGCGGAAGCCGACACGCCGGAGAATATCACGGCGGCCATTGCCGAGATCAAGGCCGCAGGGAAAATGGCGGCCGTGGCGCTCAAGCCCGCAACGGCGGCGGAGGCGGTGCTCCCGTGGCTCGATACGCTCGACATGGTGCTCGTGATGACGGTCGAACCGGGCTTCGGCGGGCAGAAGTTCATGGCGGATATGCTGCCGAAGATCGAAACGATCCGCGCTTGGATCACGGAGCGCGGCCTTTCCTGCGCGCTTGAGTGCGACGGCGGCATTGACGCGAACAGCGCGCCGCTCGTGAAGGCGGCGGGGTGCGATGTGCTCGTGGCGGGCAGCGCCGTTTTCGGCAGGGCGGACCGCGCCGCGGCCGTCTCTTCGATCCGAAACGCCTGATTTTTCAAGGAGTGTAATATAGTATTATGGCATCGTTCTTTCCGGCGGCTATGGAAAATCTCATCGACGGCTTCGCCTCGCTCCCCGGCATCGGGCGCAAAAGCGCGCAGCGGCTGGCGTTTCATGTGCTCTCGCTCCCGCAGGAGGAAGCGGACCGCTTTGCCAACGCTGTGCTCGAAGCGAAGAAGAGCGTCCATACCTGCCCGGTGTGCCAGAACCTGACGGACGGCGAGCTCTGCCCGGTGTGCGCGTCCGACAGCCGGGACAAAACGACGATCTGCGTCGTATCCGAGCCGCGCGATGTGCTCAGCATCGAGCGCAGCCGGGAATACCACGGCGTATACCATGTGCTCCACGGCGCTCTCTCGCCGATGAACCGCGTCGGGCCGGACGATCTGCGCATCCGCGAGCTTCTCGAGCGCGTGGCGCAGGGCGGAGTGGAGGAGGTCATCCTCGCCACGAACCCCGACACCGAGGGCGACGCCACGGCGATGTACCTCTCGCGCCTTTTGAAGCCCTTCGGCATCCGCATCACGCGCCTCGGCTTCGGCGTGCCGGTCGGATCAAATCTCGAATACGCGGACGACGCCACCATGCTCAAAGCGCTCGAAGGCCGCCGCGAAATGTAACGGAGGTATAAACCTCCCCAACTGCGAACATAATCCGGTAAGGGCGCGGCCCGTCCGGATACATATCTAAATCTATCTAACAGGAGTAACTATTATTTTATGGCACAAAAACTGAAGATCATTCCCCTTGGCGGTCTCAACGAGATCGGCAAGAACCTCACGGCGTACGAGTACGGCCGGGACATCATAGTCGTGGACTGCGGCATGGGCTTCCCGGACGACGATATGTACGGCGTGGATGTTGTCATTCCCGACGTGAGCTATCTTGTGAAGAACAAGAGCCGCATCCGCGGTGTATTTCTCACGCACGGCCACGAGGACCACATCGGCGCGCTGCCGTATGTGATGGACCGGATCAACCCGCCCATCTATACGACGCGCCTGACCGCGGGGCTCGTGCAGCTCAAGCTGCAGGAGCGCGGCCTGCACGATAAAACGAAGATCGTCACCGTTGAGGCGGGCGAGACGATCTCCGCCGGGTGCTTCAAGGTGGAGTTCATCCACGTGAACCACTCGATCGCCGATTCCGTGGCGTTTGCGATCAAAACGCCGATCGGCACCGTTGTCCAGACCGGCGACTTCAAGATCGACGTCACGCCCCTGCAGGGCGAGATGACCGATCTCACGCGCTTCGGCGAGCTGGGGCGCGAGGGCGTGCTCGCGCTGCTCATGGACTCCACGAACGTGGAACGCCCCGGCCACTCGCTCTCCGAGAGCAAGGTGCACGACCGCTTCGACCAGCTCTTCAAGGACTGCGACAAGCGCATCATCGTAACGACGTTCGCCTCGAACGTGGACCGCATCCGGCAGATCATCGATCTCGCCGTCAAGTACAAGCGCAAGGTCGGCATCACGGGGCGGAGCATGGAAAACGTGGTGAAGCTCTGTGTGGAGCTCGGCTATATGAAGGTGCCGGACGGCATTCTTGTGGACATGAAACGCATCGGCTCTGTGCCGCGCAATAAGCTCGTCATCCTTTCCACCGGCAGCCAGGGCGAGAGCATGTCCGCGCTCTACCGCATGGCGTTTTCCGAGCATAAGCAGGTGGACATCGGCTCGGGTGACCGCGTCATCATCTCCGCGAGCGCCATTCCCGGCAACGAGACGACGATCTCCCGCGTCATCGACGAGCTCTTCGCCAAGGGCGCGGAGGTCATCTACGAGCGCGGTACCGATCTGCACGTATCGGGCCACGCCTGCCAGGAAGAGCTTAAAATGATGTACGCGCTCGTGAAGCCGAAGTTCTTCATCCCCGTGCACGGCGAGCGCCGCATGCTCCACAAGAGCGGCGACATGATCGTGGGTATGGGTCACGACCGCCGGAACATCATCATCGGCGAGAACGGCAGAGTCATTGAGCTGACCGCCAAATCCGCCAAGCTCGGCGCGACCGTCCCGTCCGGCCGCGTGCTCGTGGACGGCATGGGCGTCGGCGACGTCGGCACCGTGGTGCTGCGCGACCGCAAGCTCCTTGCCGACGAGGGCATGGTCGTCGTCGTTATGACGCTCTCGGCGGAGAACGCGCAGCTCATCTCCGGCCCGGACATCATCAGCCGCGGCTTTGTCTATGAAAAGGAAAACGACAAGCTCATCGACGAGCTGCGCCGCGTGGCGATGGAGAGCATCGCCTACTGCGAGGATAACGGCATCACCGACTGGGCAAGCATCAAAAGCCGCGTGAAGTCCGGCCTTTCCGGTTATCTCTTCAAAAAGACCCGCCGCAGCCCGATGATTTTGCCGATCATCATGGAAGTCTAAACGAGGAAAACCCCTCCGTCAAAAACTTCGTTTTTGCCACCTCCCCTGTTAGGGGAGGCAAGACCGTTTTTCGCAAACCCACTTGGCTCCCCTAATGGGGGAGCTGTCGCGGCGCAAGCCGTGACTGAGGGGTTACCCCCTTGAAAATATAGAAAAAGGAGACTATCGCCATGGCTCTGCCGTACTGCATCCCGTATTTCGACGCTCACTGCGACACTCTGACGAAGTTCAATTCCCTGCGTCAGAGCAGCCGGAACCACATCGATCTTCTGCGTCTGCACCACTACGCCCCCGCCGCGCAGGTCATGGCGATCTGGGCGCCGCCGGGCTTTGACGGCCCCACGGCGTTCCGCCGCATCATGCTCACCGTTGAGCGTGAGCTGAAGGAAAACCGCGATCTCGCCGCGCTCTGCACGAGCGTCGCGGAGGCTGACGCCGCCGCGAAGGACGACATGGTCGCCGTGTTCCTCTCGGTCGAGGGCGCCAATCTCCTCCGGTGCAGCGTCGCGGGTCTGCTCGACGGCTACCGCCGCGGCGTGCGCATGGTGACGCTCTGCTGGAACAAGGATAACCGCCTGTGCGGTTCGGCAATGGATACCGGCGCGGGCCTGACCGCCGACGGCGTCCGCTTCGTGAACACCTGCTGGGAAAAAGGCGTCGCGGTCGATCTCTCCCACGCCTCGGAAAAAACGTTCTGGGACGTGATGCGCATTGCGAAGCGCCCGGTGCTGTGCAGCCACTCAAACGCGAAGTCCGTGTGCGACCATCCGCGCAATCTGACCGACGCGCAGATCAGCGCCATCGTCCACAACGAGGGCGTCATCGGGCTGAATCTCTGCCCCGGCTTTCTCGGTCTCGGACGGAATATGGACGCCGTGCTCGCGCACATCGACCATTTCCTCTGCATGGACGCGCGCGAAAATCTCTGTCTCGGCACCGATTTTGACGGCATCGAGTCGCTGCCGGAGGGCATCACCGGCGTGGAGAGCATGGAAGAGCTGTATGAGCAGATGCTCGCGCACCGCTTCAGCGAAGCGCTCGTGCAGGATATCTTCTTCCACAACCTCCACCGGTTCCTGGGGGAAGCGCTGTGAACATACAGATCTTCGGCAAAAGCAAATGCTTTGACACGAAAAAGGCGGAGCGGTACTTCAAAGAGCGCCGCATCAAATACCAGTACATCGATCTCAACCGCTACGGCATCAGCCGCGGCGAGCTGCAAAGCGTGAAAAACGCCGTGGGGCTTGAGGATCTCATCGACGAAAAGCACCCGGACGCGGCGCTGCTGCGCTATCTTGCCCGCGCGGACGATAAGCTCGAGCGCATTCTGGAAGACCCCACGCTTTTGAAAACGCCCGTTGTCCGCAACGGAAAGCAGGCCACCGCCGGGTACTGCCCGGACGTGTGGAAGCAATGGGAATAAAGCCGTATGCCCCCGGAAAAAACCGGGGGCATATCTTTTTAAAATGATATGGCAGTAATTTAAAATAAATATATTAAGAAAGGAAAAAGCCAGAATTTTGCCAAAAAATGCCGGTGCCAAACCTTGACTTTTCCAAGACACCCGGTATAATTTATTTAGAATTGAATATGGATCTATCGGACAGGTAGCCGTTTGCTGTAAAGGCTTTTTTGAAAGTCAGGCGGCGGTGAAAAAGGAAAGGGGTGCGAATCCCCTGCACGCACGGTACTGTATGCGCGAGTCCGGATCGAAGCGGCGGAGAGCCGCAGGGACGAAAGTCCGCCATTTCGGGGCAACCAGCCTCGGGAGAAGGTAGATTCCGGACGAGGAAAAGAAAAACTTTTCACGCAGCGCGAGCCAGGAGAATTACCAAAGTCCGGAACCCAAGACAGCGGGCGAGCTCTCCGTATGTTTTTACTGATTGCAGATCCGCCAACGACCCTCCCTATGGGGGCAGTTCAGTTAACTGAACTGCGTCCGGCCTATAGGGTGTCCGTTGGCGTTCCTTTTGCGCACAAACAGCCCTCTGTCTTATCGATGGAGGGCTGTTTTTTGTCAAAACGGCGCTCGGAAAAAAGGAGATGAAGATCGGAATGACGACAGCGATGCCGGACGAAATGACGAAAACCGTTCCGCCGGAGCAGACGGAACAGGACGAGGAGATCCTGCGCCTGATCCGCGAGCTGGGTTACGGCAAGATCGTGATCACGGTGAAAAACGGCCAGCCCGTCCACGCGGAACTCCAGAAGAGTGTCCTTCTTTAAGGAATGATCGTATGAGAAGAAATTTACAAAAAACACTGGCGCTGCTTCTTTCGGCGGCGATGCTCGCGGCAGTCTCGCCGGCTGCGCTGGCGGCCGACGCCGATGAACCGGCGGCGACGGCGGCTGCGGAACCTGCGCCGGAGATAACGCCGAGGCCGGAAGCGTTCCCCAAACCGGAGAAGACATCCGCACCGAAGGAGACCCCTGCGGCGGAGGACGTCCCGGAAACCGAAGAAGCGTCCAGGCCGGAGAAAATGCCCGAACCGGAGGTAACCCCGGAACCGACGGAAGCCCCGGAAGCGGCGGAATTCCCGGAAACGACGGAAGCCCCGGAGCCGACGGAAACGCCGGAACCGGCGGAAACGCCCGAACCGACGGAAACGCCCGAACCGACGGAATCCCCGGAACCGACGGAAACGCCCAAACCGGAACTTGAAGCTCTCGAAACGCGCGAGACCGCCGTGGAGCCGAGCGAGTATTTTCCCGTCCTTACCGAGGGACTCCCGTTCCCGCAGGCACTGGACGCTCTCCTTGACGGCCTTGTGCAGACGCTCGTGCTGACCGAAGCGGAACAGAGCGCCGAGAAAGAGATCGAAGAGATAACGCTCGCCTACGGAAACGGTACGCTCACCGACAACATGGACGCGCTGCCGTTCATCGCCGCGGCGTTCGCCGCGAAGACCGGCAAAACGGCGGACGAGCTGACGGAGGCCAATCTCACGGCAAAGGAGCTCTCCGTGCTCCGCACGGTGTTCGGCGCTATGAGCGCCGTTTCCTGCACGCTCATGGAAACGGACATGACCGACGGCACGCTCAATGATGAGACCGGCGAGCCGAACGTTATAAAAACGAAGTATGCGCTTTCTTTTAAGATATTGCTCTCGCGCAGCGCATCGGCGCTTCTCGTGACCGCGGAAGAGCAGGAGCGCTATCAGGCGCTGTGCACCGGGGATGAGTGGGACAAGCTCCTCTCTCTCTGGCGCGGGTACGGCTGGGTCGAGTCCGGCGCGGGGGAGAGGGTATATACGCTCCGCGAGGATGTGGTCCGTCTCGCGCTCGCGCAGCAGGGAAGGATCGAATATCTCTGGGGCGGCAAATATAACGACCTGGGCCGCAGCCCCTTCTGGGGCTTCCCGCAGCAGAACGAGAACGGCGAAATATTCACCGACGGTCTGGACTGCTCCGGCTTTGTGACGTGGGTGCTGCTCAACGCCGCCGGGACGGTCGAGGCGCTTCCCACCATCGGCGAGGGGACGAGCGCGCAGCGTCTTGCGTGCGAAGCGATAACGCGCGAAGAGCTTCGGCCCGGCGATCTCGTCTTCGGCGGCGAGGGCACGGCGGAAACCGACCACGTCGGCATCGTGACGGGCTTTGCGGACGATGGGCGCGTGCTCATGTGCCACTGCATGCGCGGCGGCGTCACGGTCTCCTATGCCGAGGATTTCGGCATGGATAACTATTACCGCCCCGCGGCGTACTATGCGGCATACGAAACGCCTGAAACCCTGCCGGAGATATCCGTGACGGAATACGCCGGGAGCGAGGACGGTGCGGTGTATCTCGTGAAGGTCGCGGCCGAGCCCGGCACGCGCTGCCGCTGGACATTGGACGGCGCGGAAATGCTCTACTCGGAAACCTACGGCGCGTGGTGCGCGCTGACAACGGCCAACGATGCGGCGGCGCGCGTTTCCCGCGTGCGGTGCAGCGGCGGCAGCGATACGGTCTGCTACGACGGGGACGTGAACGGCTCCGGCGTTACGGAGATCAATGACGCGCAGAGGATCTATTCCATCAGCTGCGGACAGCAGCGCTTCGAGACGAAGAACGCCGAAGCCTGGCTGAAGGCCGATCTGAACGGTGACGGGAGGATCACGGCGGAAGATGCCTCGGAGATTCTGCGCTTGATATAAAAGGTAAGTTCAAGGAATCATTGGAAAGGAAGGAAAAAAACCAATGCAAACGGGTAAGAAAGGTCTTGCACTGCTTCTCGCGCTGCTGATGGTGTTCTCGCTGCTGCCGGTATCGGCGCTCGCGGCGGACGGATGCCTCACGACGACGGATGCGGGCAAAACCTTTGCAGCAAAGCAGGGAGAGAACCTTACGGTCCAGCTTGCGCAGTATTTCACCGACAGCGAAGGCCATACGCTGACCTATACGCTGGACAACGGCGATTACGGCGAGCATACCCAAATCGCCGAGGTCGATGGGCAACAGTGTCTCTCGTTCACGAACTCCGCCATGGGCACGTATACTCCGACTGTCACGGCGGCGTGCTCCAACGGCGAGACGGCCAGCGTGCAGCTCACGATCACCGTCACGGAGGCCCCGAAGGGCGACGAGAGCCAGTACAGCTACGATGAGTCGCGCGCCGATTCGGTCACGGTGTATGTGACGATCTCGAGCGACGGCATGCCTGTTCGGGGCAAGGACGGCACGCCCATCTCGCATCTTGAGGTGACCGTCCCGTACTTCGATCTGGCCAACCAGGATCTTGACGCGTATTACCGTTACCACACGGAAAACGGCTCGGGCAAGTATGTGGATGAGAAGATCGTCGAGCGTCCGACGGCGCTGCATCTGTATCTTTACATGATTGGCGTATACTATCTCGGACTGAAACCGGCGGAGGTCACGAGCGGCAGCACGAAGATCGTCGACCACGCCGGCGGCGCCGGTGTCTCGTGGATAAGCGGCGAGAAGGCGTATGACGATACGGGAAACGCTGCCCTCAGTCTCTCCGGCAGCGCCACGTCCCTGTACATGACGAATTTCTGGGGTCACGACCAGAATCTCATGTACTACCGCAACCATATCTATCCTCTGATGAGCGCGGGCTGGGGTTCGACGGCGGACTACATCCTCCTCTCGGACGGCGACACGATCGACGTCGCCATGTACAGCAACTGGAACTTCTGGTCGGACGGCGGCGCGTTCGCGCGCTTCGATCAGGATGCCTACAGCGTTGCGCCGGGCGGCACGGTCAGCTTTTCCACGCTCAAGTATGACACCAAATCCGTCTCCGACGGCGGCAGCGATATGTTCACCGCCGTGACCGGCATGGATGTCGGCGTTTACGACGAGAATATGACGCGTCTGGACGTTGTTTCGCCCGAGCAGGACGGCGGCAGCAGCTACACCTATACGTTTAAAAACGCTGGTACGTATTACCTGATGGCGATGGACACGAATCGCTGCTCGACCGGCGCGCGCCTTGCTCCCGCGACGGCGAAGGTCACCGTTGGCAGCAGCTCGAAGCCCTTCGACCCGGCGGAGCATTATAAGAACTTCGATTTTGCCTCCATCACGCTCGACGCAGAGGGCACGCAGTATATCTACAACATCGAAGAGAGTTCGATTTATGTAAACCATTTCAAGGTTCCGGGCGATAAGAAGCTCTACACGGTGACCGTTCCGGAAGGCACGGACTATGTATACGTCAATTACCCGGCGGACTTTAAATATACGTTCCTGAGCTATTGTGCTCTGCTTGATACCACAGGCGCTGTTGCCGGCTACGACTGTCCTGGCTTTGAACTGCTGGACAACGCCTCCGGCGGCAAGACGCTGAAGCTCCCGGTCCCGTATCTTATTGAGAACAGCCGGTACTTCGCTGCCGAAGAGCAGAGCAAATACGACTACTTCAACTGCTTCGGCTTTGTGTATGGCGATAACACCGCCCCCGGCGGCGCGGTTGCCGTCACGGGCGTGACGCTGGATAAGAGCGAGCTTTCGCTCATCCGCCGCGAAGAGGCGACGCTTACCGCGACCGTGGAGCCGCAGAACGCGGACAACCCCCGTGTTAGCTGGAAGAGCAGTAACACAGACGTTGCCACCGTCAGCACGAAGGGTGTTGTTACCGGCGTGGGCACCGGTACGGCGACCATTACCGTCACCACGGCGGACGGCGGCTTCACCGCGAAGTGCACCGTTACCGTCACCGACCCGAGCGAGCCCGCTCTCGCGGAAGACGGCTATTATGAGATCTCGAACGCCGCGCAGCTCAAGTGGTTCACCGACGAGGTCAACGCCGGAAAATCCACGCTCAACGCCCGCCTGACGGACGATATCGATCTCAGCAGCGTCTGCGATGAGACGACCCCGTGGACGCCGATCGGAAACGTGTCCGACACAGTAGTATACAGCGGCACGTTCGACGGCCAGAACCACAAGATCACCAACATCTATATCCGTTCGGATAAACCGGTCACCATGGTGCAGCAGAGCTATAATCAGGCGCTCTTCGGCCAGTGCGACGGCGCGACGATCAAGAATCTGTCGGTTTACGGTCAAGCGAAGACAATCACCCGCCACGTGGCGGGCATTGTCGGCCGTTCGTGCGCAGTCAGAACGAAGCGCAGCACCGTGATCGAGAACTGCCACAACTATGTAACGCTCACCGGAACGCCGACGGACAATCTGATCTTCGGTTTCGCCGGCGTAGTTGCGGACGCGGCTGACACGACCCTCCGCAACTGCTCCAACCATGCGGACATTACCGGCTACCGGGGCTATACCGGAGGTCTTGTCGGTGTCGCCGCCGGCACGGTAGTCGTGGAAAACTGCTGGAACGAGGGCAAGGTGCATCTGCACGGTTACCACAGCACCGCCTTCTGCGGCGTCGGCGGACTTGTCGGCCGCGGAGACCGCGCTATACTGACCATCCGCAACAGCTACAACACCGGCGACGTGTCGTTCAACTGCGCATCGACCTCCGCACAGTTTGCGGGCGGTATTGTCGGTGGTTTCGGCGATGAATATGGTGAGAACACTCTCACGATGACCAACTGCTACAACCGCGGCACCGTCAGCGGCGAAAACGCTGCCGCCTCCTCCATCGGCGCAATCCTCGGCAACACGATCACCGCCACGAAGCTCAGCAGCTCTCTCTCCGTCACAGCCACGAACTGCTACTATCTCGAAGGAACGGCGGCGGTCTCCGGCGTGGAGAGCGGCGCGGAAGCCTTCACCGCCGAAGAGGGGCTCGGTGCCTCCAAGCTCGGCGAGAGCTACGTTGACAGCTGCCCGGCCCCCGTGCTCCGCAGCCAGACCGTGGTCGAGCATGCGGACGCGGACGGCGACGGCAAGTGCGATACCTGCGGCAAGCAGCTCGCGGAGATCGCCGTGCCGACGCGCAAAGCGGATTATCCGGCCAATACCAGCGACAAGGCGCAGATCGGCAAGGCCTATGTCCTCAGCGATCTGCAGGCCAACAAGATCTTCGATCCCGCAGAAGGCCAGACGCTGTCCTACAAGAACTACTACTACGAGCGCTCCGCCGACGGTGGCGCGACCTGGAGCGCAAAGCAGACCTTCCCCGAGGCGGTCTTCGGCTCGCTGAGCATCCAGCTCACCGAAAAGGAAGCCGGTACATATATCTACCGCTTCTACGCCTCGCACGACGGCGAGCACTTCTCCAAGGACACCTGGACGCTCACTCTCACCGTAGAGGAAGCGCCGATGCTGAACTTCGCGTTCTATGTCGGCAAGGACTATAACGGCAATTACCCCATCATCAAGCTCTACAATGTCACGACCGACAGCAATGGCAACGAGATCCTCGGCAACGAGATCACGAACGTGTTCCTCTACAGCAACTTCACGAGCACGCTGCCCGAGGGCGAGACCGAGTATGATCCTGCGCAGGGCAAGCTCGTCAGCAATTACCAGATGTTCTATGCCAGCCTTACCGCGGGCCGCTATGCTTACCGCGCGTTCGCCAAGAACGCCGATACCGACGAATACGACGTCGCGCTCGGCGGCATGACGCTTGACCTGCCGACCGACAAAAACGTTGACGGCGGCGCAGGCGGCGGCGGGAGCATCTATCTCCAGTGCAACTCGTTCTACACGTCCTCGAAGAAGACGGACAACACGTACTTCACGGCGGACGAATACCACGTCCAACTGGACTGCCCGATCATGGGAACGACCGCTGTGATGGGCACGCCTTACACCAAGGGCAACTACGCCTACTACCCGACGGTGCTCTACGCCGGCGGCAACGCCTGCCTCTACAATGCGTATGCCTATCCCGATATCGACGGCTACATCTTCTCTCAGAGCATCAACCAGACGTTCCGTGCCAGTTACTCCGCCGCTAATAAGAACCTCACGATCAACACGGAGCTCACCCTGACGGCCACGGTGCCGCAGAACGCGGCGTTTGGCCTGTACTTTCAGTGGAACAACTTCAACACCACCGAAGTTGAGCACACCGCCTGGAAGGACAACGGCGACGGCACGAAGAGCGCGGAATACAAGATTTCCAAGAGCAACGGCAACTACACGTGGCGTCTGAGCGACGATACCCACGTCACGCAGACCGGCTGGCTCCCGAGCCTGAGCGAGAGCACGGACGCGAGCTTCTCCTTCGGCGAGAACGCGGCGACGAACCGCGTTTCCCACAGCTTCGCCCAGCTCGGCACCATAACGGTCAACCGCGACGAGGCCGACCTGCAGCTGAATCTCGATCCCTCCGGCTATGAGGCCATTTCCGGCACGACGCGCGTGCGCGCTTACCGCCACTGGCAGCTCATCAACTCCGATGCCGCCAACATCATGGTCGAGCCGGACTTCCACTGGAACCTTGTGACCGGCGATGCTTCGATCACGGCCGTGAACGGCGGCAACGCCGGAGCGAACTGGGCAGACATCACCCCCGGCACGGAAGACTCCATCATCACCGTTTACTACGACAGCGTGTACGTCGGCACGTATAACGCTAAGGATACGGTAGTCAAAGGCGTTGTTGTACCTGCCGGCAGCATTACCACCGGCAGCCACGGCGGTCTCTACCCCGCGACGCAGCCGCAGCGCATCGGCGTCATCGTCGTCGGCGGCACGGGTGTGACCCACGGCACCGCGGACGCGGACGTGGACTTCAACATGGCCGCGGACGTCACGACGAGCCGCACCATGGATTGGGACTACAACTACGACACCTGGTTCTATGAAGCAACCGAGACCGACCCGGCGCTCGACTTTGCCGTCACCGCGACGGGCAATGTGACCGTCGAGTACGCTTTCGTCACTGCGAACAGCGCCATGACCAGCGTCCGCACCGGCTTCACCGCCGTCAGCGCGGGCGAGGACGGACGCTATGCGGTGCCTCTCAAGGCGTTTGATGATCTTGGCAGCGGCATGGGCGGCACGGTCATCATCAAGATGACCGACGAAACCGGCGTGAGCTACCGCCTCGTGCGCGTGGCGAAGGTCACCGTCACCGCTGAGAATGTCTCCCACCCGGAGGAAGCCATCATGCCCGGCGATCAGGTCAAGCTCACGTTCCGCGGCATGTTCCGCGGCGTGGACAAGATCTCCGGCATATTCAACCCGACGAACTTCAAGCCGACGTACTACGCCGGTGAAACGAAGTTTGAAAGCACGCTGTTCCAGTACCAGAAGATGGACAACGCCGCCATCACCGTGACCGTCCCCGAAGACGTCGAGTTCGCCGAGGGCGCGGAGACGGCAGCGTACAGCTTCACCAACGGCTATACCTTCGGCACCATGTTCGCCGCGGCCAGCCCGTTTGAGACGATCTACGGCATGACGAATACCGGCGTCGGCACGAACTTCAACGCCGTGAACATCAACTACTACATCGGCCACTACGCGGACGCAGCCGTCACCGTGCACCGCAAGGTGACCTACGATACGAAGCTCGTCGTTCCCGATGCCTCCGGCAATGCGGTCGAGGGCGTCAAGATCACGCTGACCGGCTCGGACGGCAAGGCCGTCGAGACCAATGAGAACGACCGCTACACGCTCGGCTACGGCGATTACACCTATGTTCTTACCAAGGACGGCTATGTTGTCACGCGCGGCGCCTTCTCGCTCGGCAGCGCCGATGCGGAGAAGATCAAAGACGGCATCCTCACCGTCACGACCGCGGCGTTCCTCCCGGCGGGCGAAAACGCCTGGGACGGCACGGCGAAGACCGAGCCTGCGAAGGACGCCGCCGGCGTTTACCAGATCGGTACGGCCTCCGAGCTCGCGTGGTTCGGCGCGAACGGCAGCAAAGCCTCGGCGGTGCTCACCGCGGACATCGATCTCGCGGGCTACGACTGGACGCCGCTGAATCAGTTCTACGGCAGCTTCAACGGCGACGGCCACACCATCCGCAACCTCTATATCAACAGCGCGAGCTACCCGGTCGGCCTGTTCGGTTATGTGAAAACCGGCGCTTCCGTCACGAAGCTCGGCATCACCGGCAATGTGACGACGACCAACAAGTCCTCTGGACAGGCCGGCGGCATCGCGGGCTACATGGAGAGCGACACCTCCGTTACGAAGAGCTGGAGCTCCGTGAATGTCACGGGCAGTAAGCACGGCGGCGGCATCGCAGGCTACACGGCCGTCGGTTCGGCCATCACCGACTGCTACGCCACCGGCACGATCCGCACCATCTCCGCGAACGAGTGCTATCTCGGCGGTATCTGCGGCTCGTACTTCAGCAACACCAACGGCGCGACGATCACCAACTGCTACAGCACCTCCACCGTCATCGGTTCGGGCGGCAACGCCTCCTATGTCGGCGGCCTGTCCCCGATAAAAGCGGAAGCGAACTATGTCAACAGCTACTATCTGGAAGGCGCCGTTTCCGGCGCGAGCCCGAAGTACGGCATCACCGGCCTCGGCACCGCCAAGACCGCGGATGAGCTCAAGGCCCTGGCCGCCACGCTCGGCGGCAGCTTCGCCGAGGACAGCGAAAACATCAACGGCGGTTACCCGATCCTCGCGTGGCAGGGCGCAAAGCAGCCTCTCGCGGGCGACGTGAACGCCGACGGCACGGTCGATGTGACTGACGCCGAGCTTGTGTACAATTATTCCATCGGCGTGGGTGAACTCACCGAAGCGGAGCTTATCCTTGCGGATATGGACGGCGACGGCCATATCACCGCGAAGGACGCAGCGATGATCTACGCGATCATCGCCGCGCCTCTCGCGGCCGTGACGGAATAAACCGGACGACAAACAGGAGGACGATATGAAAAAAATCTTTTCGCTTGTCCTTGTTCTGGCTCTGACGCTGGCGCTGGGTATCCCGGCGCTGGCGGCGGAAGCCGATGAGACGGCGGTGCCGGAGATCACTCTCTCGGCAGACGCGGAGAAGGTCCCGACCGGAAAAACGGTCACGCTGACGCTCTCTCTCACCGGCGAACTGAAGGACATCAACAGCTTTGAGTATTACATCCGCTATGATCCCGCGGTCGTTGAGCTGGCCGAAAGCAAGGCGGGCGCGGCGAGCAATCTCACGAAGATCGGCACGCCCCCCGAGGCGAATTACAAGACCAGCGAGGAGGACGCCTCCAGGGCCGTCAC
>ERZ827458.1545-NODE-1545-length-15585-cov-3.656858_pt1 | contig 15585 bp, 13 predicted proteins | sample MGYA00519706_ERZ827458 | MGnify/ENA primary metagenome ERZ827458 (study PRJEB31778, sample SAMEA3449309) | human gut metagenome | biome: human gut; feature: human-associated habitat; material: faeces | place: United Kingdom | collected 2010/2012 ...
AAGACGTCCACTTACTTATGATCAAATGAATTTAATTCGTGAGCATCTTAAAAAATCTATGTATGTGAATACACAATGTGAAATAGTATCTATGCAATATCAACCCGTAGATATTCAAGTCAAGATAGAATTTTTAAGGGAAGATATTTCTTATCATGAGCGTGTTCAAGAAGTAATATATGCATATATTGAACATTTAGATATTGATGAGTGGACATTGCGAAAAAGTGAATTAATGGTTTATCTTTTACAAAAATCATTTGTTAAAGATGTTAAGTTATTGAAGATATTTATGAATCATCAAAGTATTGAGACATATGAAGTACGTGCAGATATGATGTTGTATATTCAAAATATAGAATATCATTAAGATGAGAAAGTAGGTGATAACTATGAAAACTGAACTGCCTAAACAGTCATTAGCTTTTCAGTCATTATTTTCTGAGACTGACGGGAACTCTGAAATTTCTTTGCGCCCTGTATATCCCGTTATGAGTTCATCTCACTCTGATGAATTGTCTGCTATTCATAAAGGAAAATCTGGTGGAAAAAGGAATTCAACAACATCATCACTTGCTACTCAATCAAAAGTCAGAATAGATGAAATCTCAGATAGTGAAGATGAAGCTGAAGAACCAAAAGTTACACCTCCAATCCCAAAAATGCAAGCTCGTTATAAGCTTGGTCAATATGTATTGTCTATGAGGAATCAACGCGTTTATATTGTTAAAGGAATTGTAGAAGATTTAGATGAAAATACAATTGAAATGCACCTACATGGTGTGAATCATCAAGAGACACTTCAGGTTTCGATGAATGATCTCAATTATCAAGTGGCTAGTGCTGATAATGCTATATGGGCAGTCTCAAAAGGATTAGATATTTATTCAGCGGAAAAATTAAAGACTTCTATGATGATGTCTACGAAGGTAGCGATTGAAGAGTTTGCTCAAAAATCCGCTAAGACAACAACTTTCTTAAATGCTGGGAATGCACAATCATATGTTTTTCAACAAATTGTAGAAACAGTTTGTGAAGTCATTCAGGGCTTTCAGTTCCCTGAAGATTTTCTGATTTTAAGATCGCCATTTGCACTATTTGATAAACGTTTTAAAAAAGATGCAAAAACTGTTGCGGATATACTTTCCAATCAATTTGATATGTCATTTAGAAATGAATTGTTATCAACAAACTTATCTTTATTTGGAAATCAAGGTTTGAGTGCAGAAAGTACAGGACTTTTTTTTGCAGGTGATGGGACAGTTGGAGGAGTTGAGATAAAGTTATTGGAAGATTTACGTGATCATTTACCTTTTTCACAAGATAGAAAAGAAAAATTATTTCAAAAGATGGTCGTAGTGTTTAATACTGCAAACAAATTAGGAAAAGAAGCTATGGCGCTATATCAGATTCAGATACCTAATGATTCTCTAAATACATTAGCATATGCATCACAGCCTGGTGGTAAAAAAATAAACAATGGCATCCAAATATTAAACAAAACATTATCAGGAATAAAGAATGTTGGTATGATGCTGGCTGATAAGAATATGGTTGATTTTGCTAATAAAGAACCTAATATGGATGATCAGGAATACTTTGAAACCTTAAATACATATATTTTTAGAGCTTCGCAATTTCCATCTTTTTGGGAGGATAATTGGATAATATCACCACAAGCACGAGTAATTATGAATCCCCAATACTTTTTAAATCCTGATCAAGATATCAAATTAAAAGTCCATCAATCAGATACACTTAAACAATCGCCACAGTTCTCAAGGGAGCTATTAGAGGTAAAACTAGAAATATTGAAAACTCAAATTGATAAAATGGGTTTATTAAATGAAAAGAGATATCAAGATATATTAGAGCAAGAAAGTGTATTACCTTTACAGAATATTATAAATATGTTATGGGGAATCTATTCTCGAGATAGTCAGATCATTTCTTCAAGGGAAAAAATAGCTTTTATGGAAAATAAGATAAGACAGGAAATTGATAAATTATATATCATCGGTTCCCAAAAACAAGCATCTTTAAAGAGTTTATTAAATAAACTAATGATTATTTTTGATAAACAAGAATATCCTCTTTTAGAGAGAATACATAGGCTAACGAATTATAGAAATTATGTCTATAAAAGGGCATGTATAGAACAAGGAAATCTTATACGCTTCATTTTACCAAAACAATTTCAAGAATATGAAAAACGTTTTCTACTTAAAGAACATGATGATTTTTTTGAGGTCTATTTACGTACACAAATATATTATCAGAAAGTCAATAAAATTATTCAATTGCAATATGCAATAAACAGCTGTAATAGTCAAAGCAAGATAGAATTCATGCAAAAAATACTTACTTGTGATAACCTTCGTATAGAAGACGTTATGACTCAATTAGAAGATCTACTCAAGTAAAAGTCAGGAGAGATAAAATGGAAACAGTTATTGATCATTATATATGTTGTGATTTTGATCAGCAGGGGGAATTTTATGAATTTCAATGGAATAAGAATCAATGGTCTCTTTCACAAAAATATGGTTATTACCTAACACATATTATCGATAGTGGGGAATCTCAAAGAGAATGGAATCGTTTAAAGATAAAGTTGAATCATCATGTTGCATGCCGTATTCATATACTTATAACTGATAATTTGAAACTTTTAAAGGATATAGATACAAAATCTTCTTATGAACAAAGACTTTATTTAAGTCAGCATTTCTCTATCAAGACAAAGTCTCTAGATACATTGTTGTATGGTGAGAATATCAAAGGAAGATATTTAAAATGCTGCATTGAATTTTTTAATCCGGAATCTTTACCAATAACAATTCAAGAAATTCATTTCAATTATCCTAAAGTGAGCTTTGATGAATATCTTCCAGTTATTTATCAAGATCAATTGTTTTTACAAAAATATCTGGCTATTTATCAATCGTTATATATGGATATTGAGAATCAAATTGAAGAATTTAAAGTTTCTTTAGATTTTGATTATGCAAATGAACAGACTTTGAGAAAAATTGGAACTTGGTTAGGTATTGCTGTTGATGATTTTGATGAGAAAATATTAAGAAGATATATGAAAGTTTATCATGATTTCAATAAAAAGATGGGTACAAAAGTTTATTTTGAAGAACTGATTGAAGTCTTATGTGGAATAAAAGGACATGTCGTAGAAAAAGGAATTGGAAAAGAAGGGGAAAAATTGAATTCTCATACATTTCTTTTGTTAATACCTGAAGATAAAGATATAGATAAAGAGTTTGTTGAAAAAATAGTGATGAAAAATGTACCTTTTGCTATGCATTGTCAGATCATTTGGTTAAATGATAGGAGCTGTTTTGATGAGTATTGTTATATTGATTATAATAGTCGATTAATGGATATACAGTTAGATGATTTTCAGGGATATAGTTGTTTTGATGAAGCAAGGATGGTGTAATTATGAAATATCAAGATAATAATGCATTGCTTATTGATTATGTGAATTATTCAGAAATGATTTTAAAGTTATGTCAATTGACTGATCAGGTGGACATGAAAAATTATCTATTGGAAGTCCGTAAGTATTATATGACTATTCAACAAAATATAAATGAGAGTGATTGCTTTTTAGCTTTACCAAATTTAAAAAAGATATTATCACTTAATAAGCTTGAATATCAAACTTTAATATTTGTGACATCTATGGAACTCTCAGGATATTTAAGAAGTCTATATCAATCATTATTTCAAACAGGTTATCTATACTATTCATCTGTATTCACATTATTAAAACATATTGTTAAGATTACATATCAGGAATTTATGATAAGTCTACATCAAAATAAGAACTATGCATTACTGATGCGAGATGATGGAACAAAGCCTTATTATCATATGGAAAGATATATTCTTTTACAGGACTACGTTGCTTCCTATATATTTGATGGACAGATATTTGAAATGCCTGGAGCACAAATTATTGTCACATCAGATATATATTATTTACCTCTTCATCAAGATATTTATACAAAATTGACATTCAAGCCATTTCAGTTATGGGGAAGATCAGGAAGTGGAAAACACAGTTTATGTTATCGTTATTTACAGGCACATGCCTATCAATGTCTGTTAATTGATGCAACTTTATTAGATTCTATAGATTTATATGATTATTCAAAATATATTATATTTCAATATCAAGTTTTTCATTTTATACCATGTTTTGATCATATAAGTGAAGCATCACTTTTAAAACTGAAAGTCCTTCTCGCTATGATATCATATACAGATATCCCTTATATTTTAATCAGTGAAGATTATATTCACATATTAGAAAATTGTCATCATATTCCTGATTTTTTATCACAAGGGGAAAAACAAATGATTATAGATAAGTATCCGTATTTACATGATGTTAAAAGAGAACTTGCTGTTTATCACTTGAATATTGCTGATATGATATATTTCATTAAATTGAATACATCTTTGACTCATCAGGATATTATTTCATATTTCTATAAGCAGCCAATTGAACAAAAATACTGTACAATGGTTGAAAGTCATTTGAATATGACTTATTGGATTGGGGATGAATCTATTCAAGATAAACTGAATTATTTCCTTTACCTTATACAATATCAAAATGAGGTAAAGAGTGATTTTCAAAATAAGGGACATTTTTTACAAAAGTCAGTAAGTGCTTTGTTTCATGGAAAAAGTGGAACTGGAAAAACTTATGCTGCTAAAGCCATTGCAGGAGAATTAGGAAGAAGACTTTTGGTTGCCAATCTTTCTAAGATAAATGATAAATATATTGGTGAAACAGAAAAGCATCTGGATGATATTTTTTACATAGCTGCAAGGTATAACTGTATTCTTTTTTTTGATGAAGCAGATGTTTTATTTACAAAGCGTACTGAAGTTCAACAAGCTAATGATAAGTATGCCAATGTTTCAACTGCATATTTGTTACAAAAGATTGAAAATTTTGATGGCATTATCATTTTAGCAACCAATCTTATTCATAATTTTGATGATGCATTTTTAAGAAGGTTAAGTATGATTATAAAATTTGAGGAAAGTACTGAAGAAACACGTTATCTTATGTTTAAGGAGTTGTGTTCTCAAGTGAATCATGATTTGGATTATACTACGTTAGCAAGAGTCTATCCATTTTCACTTGCTAGAATTGAACAAATTGTAATGACAGCTTATCTTATGGCAAGACAAAGCAAGCAAATCTTAAACATGGAAATGATGAAGAAAGCAATGCAGTGGGAACTCGCAAAGCAAGGTGAAATATTTGTAGAGAAGCGATAATATATGGATCCTAATATTAGGAAATAGGCAATGATAGAGAATACTCAAGTGAAATGTTTGAGATCAGTGATATTAATGATTTTGAAGATGAATCTTTATGATTAAGAAGACAAATTTTAAAAAAATTATGTCTTTTTTTGCGTTTAAGTAAAAAATCACTACGTTCAAGTAAAAATAATTGTGATATGAGATGAAATTCAAGATAATGAGATTATGGGAAGAGTGTTTTTGAAATCATTTTATAGTATGGGGGTGATGAAAATATTAAAGAAATATAATGTAGCGGTTATTGATGATGATATGAAAAGTATTAATCTTATCAAAGAAGAGTTTATGAAGTTAGATAAAGAGTTGGGTTTGCATTTTATAACAATAGGATACTTAAATCCATTAGAGTATCTTGTAGAAGAAAAAGAATATGATTTTATATTTATAGATATTGATATGCCAAAAATGAATGGTTTTGATTTGGCTAAGAAGATATATGCAATAAATAAAAATGAAAAAATTATTTTTATGTCTGAATCTTTTGATCATATTCTGGAGGGTTATCTTTATAGACCATATGGTTTTGTATTAAAGAATCATTTATTAGCATTAAACTTAAAAAAGAATGTTCAAAAAGTATTAGATATTTTAGATAAAGAGGATATTTATATGACTCTTATTGCTCAAAATGGATATCAAAAAATTTCATATAAATCTATTTTTTATTGTCGTTTAAATGGAAGAACAATTTCAATATTTACGTCTAGTGGTATTTATAGTAAATGTGTGTCTATGCATACTTTAAGTAATGAATTAAATCAACTTGGAGATTTCTTTAGAATTAATAAGAGTGAAATTGTAAATCTGAATTATGTAAAAGAAATCAAGAATCAGCAAGTTATTTTAAAGAATGGTACAGTGTTAATGGCAAGTGTTAGGAAGTGGTTATTGCTAAGGGAGAGATTTTGTAATTATAGGTCAAAAGTTATTTATTAATATGTTATATGAATTTACCTGTAGCAATTTTGATGATATAATTATCATATAAAGATCTCATATTGATTACACTGGTAAAAACACTATACAAGGAGAAGAAAAATGGGAAGAAATACAGTGGTTTGGAGAAAGTTGTACAAGTTGTCAGATCAATTACAGAAGTTAAAGCCATGGGAATATATTTGGAGTGGTGATTATATTTGTATCGAATTGGCACCTGATGATGTTGTGTATTGTATTGTTATGGGAAGAAATGGAGATTGTATTGGGCTCTCTATTTATGAAGGGGAAGAAGGCTATGCTGATTTATGTAGTTTGTCTCGTGAATATGATGATCTTGAGGTTACAAAATATTTAATGTTTGAACAGAATTGTTTGACATGGTATATGGGTGATAGAAGTGAAGTGCCTGCTGAACAAAGAGCTATAATTAAGAATTTAGGATTAAAGTATAGAGGAAGTCAGAATTGGCCTTATTTTATCAGTTATGAGGCACAATATTATCCTAATTCTATTAATGAAGAAGAAGCAGAAAGATTTGTTCAGATTCTAGAAAGATTATTAGATATTTTAGAGGAGTATATTCATAATCATATTGATGTTCAGTTCGAAGATAATGAAATGATATATGCACATCAAAAAGATGAACAATGGATTTATGAATCTATGAGTGTACCCTATGATGTAGACAAGTTCATGCCTATTGAGTTAACTGATTCTGGATTATATGAGGAACTTGAAGAAAGAGAACAAATTAATCAAAACTTATATATTGATTTGTTATATCTGAATACAGTCATTCAAGATGATGATTTTAAAAAACCTGCAAATGCATTAATGTTTATTGTTGTAGATGAAGAGACAGAAGTGATAATGCATGGAGATTTATTAAAACCTGGTGATGATGAAATAGAAGTTATATTAAATTTCTTTATTCCTTTTATTTTAGAAACAGGGATACCAAAGAAAGTCCATGTTAGAAATCCTAATGTTCATGCTGCAATAATCGATATTTGTGAAAGATGTCATATCCAAATAGATATGGGGAATATGGGTGTTGTAGATAATATTATTGATGAAATGAAAGAGATTATGTAGTGGTTAAGCTCAGTTCTAAAAAGAATTGAGTTTTTTCTTTTATAAAATAGTTATTGTAAAACTGGTTTTAGGAAATCTGTATAAAGTTGTGTTTAATATTTTAAATATCTCTTTATATTATTAATTAAGTTACAATTTTTCTCAAAATGATAATTACCATCTATCTACCCAGTATGATAAATTATAAGGTATGAAATTAAATCTATTTAATAATAAAAGGATATATTCAATTGAAATATCCTTTTCCACTTATACACATTATCTCTAAATGTATGTTATTTATTTTTTAATAAATTTGGTTTTTCTGGTTCATAAATAAACCACCAAGATGGATATCCTGAAGAGATACCTGCTACACTAAAACACATTGAACCTAAAGTTTTTCTAATCATACCTAATAATTTTTCCACTAATATTTCCTCCTTAACATTAATATAATTTCAATAATAAGTGTAATAACTAATGCACATGCAAAAACATTATTAAAAAATAGAGATAATGTGAAGACAATTACAATTATAAGGTGTATAAATAAATTTTTTTCTAAAGATAAATAATAATGTAATAATACTAAGGGTAAAAAAAAGAAAGCATAATATATTTGAAATTCTGTTTCATGTAAAAGAAAACTAGAAACTGTGATCATCAGTGTTGATGAGATATAACATTGATAAAATTTTTTAAAATGAAAGCTTTTATGCATGGCTCTAATAGGGATAAAACATATATTAAATACTATATATTCATAAACCCAATGGAAATATATACAAATGATAAGTGCACTTAAAGATGTTATAGTCGTTGAAAGGATTGCCTCTAATCCATAACTAATCATTTCAACATTATCATTAATTTTGGTTTCACCAGCAATTATAAGTGCTAAATGATTTGCCATTTTATGCAAATATACCCCTCCTTAATATGAACATACTTGAATTATATTATGATATTACTGTTAAGTATTGTGATTAAAGAAAATGACATTTTTAGCGACAATTTTGCACTTAAATGGTATAATATGGAAAAAAGCGGTAAGGTGATGTGTATTATGAATGAAATTAGTGATTTAATTATTGTAATTTTAGAAAATTTTTTCTTGGTAGGTATTTTACAATTTTTATGTTTGCGAAAAAAATGTTTTAAAGAAATTTTAATAGTAGGATTAATACTTGCATTAGAGGCTCTGTTTTTGACACGTTATTTGATATCTGAAGAAGTAAAATTGATATTGCCATTAATAATATTATTTGTTTATTCTATTTATTTAACTAATGGATTAAAATTAAGGAATTTTATATTGGTGCTTTCTATATTTATTAATTTAACTATTGTTAAAAGTTTAATTATTTTAATGATATGTTTAATTAGTGAACAAAATTTTATGCAACTTGCAAATGATTATGGTAATTTAGCTTTCATGTCATTCTTAAGTATAATAGTTTTAGGTCTAGAATATTTTTATTTAGAGCATAGAAATATGCAGAATGTATACTTTACAAAGAAAGCAAGTATTGTTTTAGTTATGTATACACTAATTACATTAGGGGTTGTTATGTTTGCTTTCTTAGAATATATCAATCATAGTATTTTATGGAGATTTTGCTTTTTTATAGTGGTCTTTTGTATGGCTATGCTATTTATGACATTATACCTATGTATATTAAATGGAAAATACTATGAAAAGAATCTTGAACAATCATTAAGATTAGAGGCTTATGATTATGAAGATAAATATATAGATGCTATTACTGAAAGAACAGTAGAATATAATAAATTAAGACATGATATGAAGAATCATTTTGATATAGTAGAAAGAATGATTAATACTTCACATATTCAAGAGGCAAAGGATTACATGGAACAGATATCTTTTGATCAAGGTGAACATTATGTACATGTGAATCATTTAGTGTTGAATTATATATTAAGTAACAAAACAAAGTTAGCAAAGAGTCATGGTATTGACTTGTGTAGTGTGATTATAGGGAAACCAGTAACGTTTATAGCTGATGTTGATTATAGTATTTTAGTTGGAAATTTATTGGATAATGCAATTGAGGCAACTATAGAGGCTAAAGAAAATGAAATCAATCTATGTTTATCTTTTTATGAAGATAGGTTTGTTATTGAGGTGAAGAATTGTGTAGTAGATAAGCCAAAATCTAAGCAACTTCTCACAAATAAGAAAGATAAGAGTAAACATGGTATAGGTTTGAAGAATATTAAAGATATTGTAGATAAGTATAATGGACAAGATGTTATTGAAGTTAATGGAAATGTCTTTTATCATATGTGTATATTGTATAAGGTGGATGAGAAATGAGAGAATTGAGATTTATATGTATTGAAGATGATCAGTTATTTATGCATAAGATGATAGATAGCATAAAAGAGTATTTTCAAAGAGAGGAGTTTGAGGTTGTTTTTGAAACTTATCAGAACATTCCTAAATATTTGAATTTAAGGGGAATCCATGCTTGTTTTTTTGATATTGAAATTAATGATAAAAATACAATTGATTTGATAAAAGATATAAGAGATAGAGAGATAGGTGTACCAGTTATTGTCGTTTCTCAACATAAAGATTATGTCTTTGAAACTGTTCATTTACAGATCTTTGATTATATTCGTAAATCTAAATTTGATGAAGAAATTGGACATGCACTGGTTAGACTTCAAAGCAAGATCCATCATACATTAACAAGTGTTGTGTTTAATTATGAAGGTAGGATAATGGAAATTCAATTTAGTGATATTTTATATATACATATTAAAAGTCATCATTTTGTTATTCATGATATATATGGAATGGAAAAAGAGATTTGGAAAAATTATGATGATATTTTTGTAAAGAATTCTACTCTGATTAAGGTTCATAAATCATATGTTATCAATATACATTATTGTGAGAGAATTAATAAAAATAATGCCTTTTTAAAAGGCTGTGATAAAGCGATTCCTATTAGTACAAGAAATTATAATTATGTAACAACTAAATTTGCATTAAAGCATAGTTTCATAAAATAAGATAAATTCTTATTTTATGGAGCTTTTTTTGCGTTTAAGTGAAATATAGCAACGGTTAAGTAAAAAATGTTGAAATTTGTAAGGGGTATCATAGATAATGAATGTATACATATTTAAATTATGTATTAATCTTTTATTTATGAAGAAAGGAGAGATTAAATTTGGATTATGTTACATTATTGAGTTATATATTTTCATTTGTAGGCATTATATTAGCATATTTATATTTTTTATATCAAAAACATATATTTTCTAAAGTAATTGCTTATATAATAATTCTCATATCTTCAATATTAATAGTAATATTTTCAATGAATTTATATAAATATTATATTGATATACAAAATAATACTGATAGTAATAATAGTTATGAATGTATAGTACATGTTAAAGAAGTGAATGCAATTTTGCAGACACGGATTGGGAAATTTAATATGAGTGAGAACTTAGATAAAAATCTAGAATATTCATATTTAATTAATAATTATACTAATGAAAAAAAATCATATAGGACAATTAATAAGGGAGATATAATTTTTAAAGATGTTTTAAATACAAACTATACTCTCTATTTAAAATATCAAGATATGGATGAATATATTACAAATATAGATTTGAAAATTGATGAAAATTATTTAATTGGAAATGTATATTTAGATACTAATAAACTTAATAATAAATTTCTTCAAAATATATACTTTACAAGAAATAATGAGTTACTTAATAATACAAAAGTGTCACTTATTAGTAGAGGAGATGGAGAAATTTATTCAGAACTTACTGATTCAGATGGATCTCTGCATTTGAGTTTTGATTTTAATGATAAACTAGAATTTTATTTTTCAGTTGGAGATGGTGAAGCATCAATTGCAAAAATAACGTCTTCTGATTTGAAAAATAATAAGGACTTAATTATTAACTTTTAAATAAGAAAGGAGAAGATGAAATTGTTGTTTAAAGATTATGTATCTCTAATAATTCCATTGATTGTAATTATAGTAATGTCAACTTTTTTCTTATCAAATAAGAAAAAATATCGAATACATATTTTTTTATCAATAAATATTATTTTTCTTGTTATAATAGTTATTTTAAATTATCAATTAACTAATTTTAATAATGTTAAAATTTCTTTAGACTCATATAATTATGAGCCTAAAGAAATAGAAAAAGATAATCCTGAGTACAGTCAAAAGAATGTGGGTATCTTAGTGAATGAGTTGAAATACTATGTTATTGATTTTGATAATAGCAAAAGTTGTCTACATGTTAGTGTAAATAAAAAAATTGAAAATGTCTTTCTTATATCAAGGATAACTAACAAAGTGTACACTGATTTTAAAATTACTCATGATTGGGTATTTCCAGAAGAAAATCTTTACACCTTTAAGCAGATTCCTTTAGGAAGTTATAAATTTGTAGCTGATAATAAAAATACTGATTATAAAGTGGAAGAAATTGATATAAATTTATATCCAGAAAACTATCCATTAAATCAAGTTTATTCTGATATTGCTGTCCATTCTATTTCATTAGTCAAAAAAAATAGTCAGATAACTGCTCAATTTAGTATAAAATTTGTTGATAAAAATGGAAAACCGTTAATTGGTAGACATATTAGTTTAGCAGTAGAAAATTTTCAAAATGAGTTTATTGGTTTTTCAACTAATGAAGATGGGTATATCTTTAAAAAGTACATACAATTAGATAATAATCCTATTTATATTTGTGATGATGAAACTTCTAAAGTGATTAAGTTAGACCATATTATTGATGGGAAGGAGTATGTGATAAAATTATGATGTTAGTTGATGAATTTACATATTTTCTGATTTTAATTTCAATAGTATCAGCATCTATGGGATTCTTATTTGAAATATTTGAAGTTGATAATATGAAGAAATTATTTTTTAATATAATATTTATTGTATGTGTGTGTCTATATTATTTTTTTATTATTAGTGATCAAAGTTTAATAAATTTAAGTTTAATTATTATTTTATTTTTAATCCACTTTATTTCAACATTGTTGATAGCAAAAAAATATAAATTATTAATATTTATAGTTGTTTGTTTAATGCTAAGTGGAATTTCTTATCTTAGTTTTATTTACATAGATTATAACTATTTTATTAGTGATGTAAAAAGTGGTTCCTTAAGTATAGATATTGGAGACAGGTGTGGTGTAATATCTGTAGCACATAATATTGAATTACAATACTTGTATAGAAACATAGATGATGTTAAATATGTGAAACTAACATCATACTTAACTCAAATGAATTACTATGCAGAATTAAGAAATAATAAGCAATGGTATTTTGAAAAAATACCTGCACATAAATTTAAAATTACTATAAAGAATAGAAGTAACTTTACTATAGTAGACGATGTAGACTTAACAGATTTAAATGATGGATTTCAAGAAGAATTAGCGTTTTCGTCTAGTAAATATAATGATACAGAATACATTACAGTTGATGTATATTTTATTGATAAAAATAATGAAAAAATAAATGTTGATGACATTTCTATTTCTCTTATGAATGGAAATAAAATAGAAAAATTATCATGCATTAACGGACAAATAATAGATTTCTTAACATTAAAGGTTAATGAGAATTATAGCATGTCTTTTTCATATAATGGTAAACAATATGAAAAAAGTTTTAACGTAAATAATCCAAATATATATATTTCACTATAATTATTGAAGAGGAAAGTAAGTTATAAATAAAGATTAATTAAGAGGTACTATAAAATAGTTAAGAATTGTCCTTCATTGTATTAAAAACTTTATGATATAATAAAAATATGCTCTTCATTGTATATATTAATATTAACTGATAAGTTAAATCAAGTCGTGAATATCCATGTTATTTATAATAAAAGTATGTAAATGTCTACTTTTTAGTATACATATTATGGAAATATATGGAATGAATTATTCAAAAAAAGTAATCAAATTGATTGCTTTTAGCTATGAATTGTGCTTTTTAGGATAGTTTTTTTAAGTAGACATTAAAAAACTTGTCATTTTATGTTTGAATTGTCAAATAAATTCATATATAATAGCGAGGAATGTTGTTTTACGCAATTTAATATGTTAGGATATAACTTGGGAGATGGATAGAATGTTTCATAAAGCCTTTGAAAATAAAATGTATAAAGAGCATAGAGAAAAGATATTAATGTCTTTAGATCTATGTATTGTATTAATATCATATGTCTTAGCAAGTTGGATAAAAAATGATTTTCAGCTTTCATTACATATGATAATAAATGCTTCAACAATATTGACAATGATGTTAATTATCTTGCTGATCTATGCATTAAGCTTTTATATCTTTAAAGTATATAAGAGTTTATGGAAGTATATTGGTGTTGATGAATTATTGAGATTGACTTTATCAAGTGGATTTGCAACTGTGATTATTATGTTAGGGTCAATGGTTTATTTTAATGTTCCTTCACTTGTAAGTGTAGAATTTATTGCAGGTATTTTTTCACTGATTCTTATGGCTGGCTTAAGAGTTGGATATCGTATGTTGCGAAGAATTGAAATGCAAAATGGGAATGATGTTGCAAGTAAAAGAGTAATTATTATTGGAGCAGGTGATGCTGGAAATCTTTTACTGAAAGAATTGGCACAAAATAATACCTTGAATTATAAAATCATTGGATTTGTTGATGATTATAAAAAGAATATCATGATTGGTGGTTATAAAGTTATTGGGACTACTCATGATATACATGCGTTAAAAGAAAAACATAATTTAGATGGTGCTTTAATTGCAATTTCACATGTGAATCAAATAGATTTAAGAAGAATATATGATGAGTGTATTGGTGCTGGATTAGAAACGAAAATTATGAATTTCCAATTTAAAAACAATACACGCAATGGTAATTTGGTGGCTGATATTAAGATAGAAGATCTTCTTGGAAGAGGGGAGATACATCTTGATCAGACTGAAATTAGTTCTTATTTGTCAGATAAGATTGTTGCAGTTACAGGTGCTGGTGGAAGCATAGGTTCTGAATTGTGCAGACAAATTGTGAAATTTCAACCAAGAAAACTGATTATGATAGATATTAATGAAAATTATCTTTATATGCTAGAACAAGAGTTTAAACGTGATATAGCTCATGAAAAGATGAGTGAGAACATTGAAATTAAATCATTGATTGCTTCTATTCGAGAAAAGAAAGCTATTGATGAGATATTTGCAAGATATCAACCAGAAGTTGTTTATCATGCAGCTGCACATAAACATGTACCACTCATGGAGACAAGACCTATGGAAGCGATTAAGAATAATGTGTTTGGTACAAATAATGTTATTCATTCATGTATTGAGCATAAAGTCAAGAGATTTATCATGATTAGTACTGATAAAGCTGTCAACCCTACAAATGTTATGGGGGCTACAAAACGTATGACAGAAATGCTTTTGCAAGCAAATGGACATAATGGAGTTACTAAAATGGCAGCTGTTAGATTTGGTAACGTTCTTGGCTCAAATGGTTCTGTAATTCCTATTTTTAAAGAACAGATTGCTGAAGGTGGCCCTGTGACTCTGACGAGTAAGGAAATTATTCGTTATTTCATGACAATACCTGAGGCTGCTCAATTGGTTTTACAAGCTGGTTATTATGCGAACCAAGGCGATATATTTGTATTGGATATGGGCGAGCCAGTCAGAATCTTAGATTTAGCAGAAAAGATGATTCGATTAGCTGGACTTACACCCTATGAAGATATAGAAATTAAAGAGATTGGGTTAAGACCAGGTGAAAAAATGTTTGAAGAATTACGTCTTGATGGTGAAGATACAACAAGAACAAAAAATGATCTTATCTATAAAAATGCTGCTATGAAAATAACACCAAAGGAAATGGATGAGAGATTAGAAATTCTACATAAGTTATTAGCTAAAAAAGATGTTTCTCCTGCAGAAATAAGAGAAACAATTCTTGATTTAATTATTTCTGACAAGGCAATGTGTCACTCGTGAAACTTGCCTTGAAAGGTTGCATTAATTTGTATTTTGTAGTATTATGTTGATAATTAAAATAGTTGATTTTTTTTAAACTATTTTAATAAAGGATAATAGCTAGTTATCCTTTATAAATAGGAGTGCTGTTGGGTTGAATCGT
>ERZ827458.1557-NODE-1557-length-15427-cov-3.098686_pt1 | contig 15427 bp, 12 predicted proteins | sample MGYA00519706_ERZ827458 | MGnify/ENA primary metagenome ERZ827458 (study PRJEB31778, sample SAMEA3449309) | human gut metagenome | biome: human gut; feature: human-associated habitat; material: faeces | place: United Kingdom | collected 2010/2012 ...
CGATTAAGAATGCCTGGAAGCTGATGGCTGCCGTAAGACCCGTGGCGCTAACGGCGGCGCGGTCGGATTTAGCGCGGGCAGCCGTGGTGAGGCCGCGAACGGCAAAGAGCATAAACAGGATGAGCACGGCGCCGCCGCCCAAAAGGCCCATCTCCTCGCCGATAGCCGAGAAGATAAAGTCGGACTCGACGACAGGGATGTTGTTGGCCATGCCGTTGCCGATGCCAACACCGACCAGACCGCCATCGGCAAGCGAGAAGAGCGACTGGACGATCTGGTAGCCCTGGCCCTGGGCGTCCTTAAACGGATCGAGCCAAACCTGGAAACGCACCTGAACGTGAGACAGGAACTTGTAGGCGCCCACGGCTCCAACAGCTAAGAGCTCAAGGCAGAAGACGGCATACGAGATGCGCCCCGTGGCAACGTAGAGCATCAGCAAGAAGATGGTGTAGAACAGCACGGCCGAACCCAGGTCGCGTTCGAAGACGACGACGAGCAGGCACACACCCCACACGGCAAACAGCGGCAGCAGCAGTCGCAGGCGAGGGATCTTAAAGCCCAGAATCTTGCGGTTGGAGATGGAGAGCAGCTCGCGGTTCTCGGCCAGGTAGCCGGCCAGGAACAGGACGATAAAGACCTTGGCGAACTCGCCGGGCTGGATGGTAAAGCCCGCGATGCGAATCCACAGCTTGGAGCCCGAGATCGTGGTGCCGATAAAGATAGGCAGCATCAGCAGAATGATGCCGATGATGCCAAAGGTGTACTTGTAACGCATGACCACGTCGAGGTTTTTGACTAGTGCAAGCGTTCCCACCATGAGCGCCACCGAGACAAACAGGATGATGAGCTGTGAGATGGCGAGAGCGGGGGCGAGACGCGTCACGAACGTGATGCCGATGCCCGAAAGTATAAATACGATGGGCAGGATGGCGGGGTCGGCACCGGGCGCCAAGATGCGCACGGCGATGTGGGCCGCGGCAAAGGCGGCAAAGAGGCCGATCGGTACGGCGAGCGTCTCAAAGGAGATGGCAGCGCCCGCGGTGAGGACGTACATCGCATACAGCAGGATGACGGGGAACGCCGAGGCGATGAGCAAGATCAGCTCGGTGTTGCGGCGACTCATAAGCGGCACTCCCTTTCTAATTCTTATCGGAGGCTTCGGCCTCGGCGGACTGTTCGGCGGTTTTCTCGGAATCTGATTCGGAGGTCGATCCCTGATTGGTGTTGTCGCGAATCGTTTGCGCGTCGATCACCTGGCGGGTCTGCTCCTCGTCGATCTGGTGGCGGTACTTGGATATCGTGTCCTGCGCATCGTCGACACTTGTTTGCGGAATACCCGCCTTGAGGCGGTTTTGCGTGTCTTCGGGCAGGTCGGATAGCTTGATGCTGGTTTCGCTTTCGAGCCAGTGGAGCTTGAGTCCGAGTGGCTGGCCGGGCAGGCCGCGCCAGACGGCGACATTGCCCTGGTAGGTACCCAGGTAGTACGAGCCGGTGACACCCGTGTAGGCCCAGATGCCAGCTGCCAGCACAAAGACGAGGGCCAGGATGGCGGCGATAGTAACGTTGCGGCGACGCACGCGTTGCGCCTCGCGCATGACGCCATCGTCAACCAGGTCAACGACTACTACGGTCACGTTGTCGTGGCCGCCGGCGGCAAGCGCCGCGTCCACTAGGTTGTCGACGCAGATTTGCGCGGTTGAGGACTGCGTGGCGATGTTCTCGATATCGCTATCGGGAATCATGCTCGAAAGGCCGTCGGAGCACAGGATCAGACGGTCGCCTTCCTCGATATGCAGAGTGAAGTGGTCGGCATACATAGCGGGGTCCGAGCCCAGCGCGCGGGTGATGACCGAACGGTTGGGGTGGACGCGAGCCTCGTCTGCCGTGATCTCGCCGGCGTCCACGAGCTCCTCCACGTAGGAGTGGTCGCGGGTCACGCGGATGAGCGTGCCCTCGTGGAGCAGGTAGGCGCGAGAGTCACCCACGTGGGCGATGGCGAGCGTGTCGTTTTCGATATAGGCGCAAGTGGCTGTGCAGCCCATGCCGGGCTTGCCCAGGCCATTCAAGGCAGCCTCGATTACGGCGGCGTTGGCGGCCTCGACGGCTGCCGCCAGGCGTGCGGCGTCGGCAGACTGAGGAGCTGTCTTGGCAATGGTCTCGACAGCGATAGAGGAGGCTACCTCGCCGGCGGCGTGACCGCCCATGCCGTCGCATACGCAAAAGAGCGGCGACTGCACCAGGTAGGAATCCTCATTGTGCGGGCGCACGCAGCCAACGTCGGAGCGGGCGCCCCACATGAGTTGCGTGGTGGTGCCGGCATCATAGGTCGAGTCGGTCTCGATGCGCTCCTCGGTCAGGGGCTCAAAGCTCATGGTCGAGCCGGGGTCTTTGAGCTTGGCCTCAACGGCGGCAACGTCGATCTCTGCTGTGTCACCGGGAGAGACGGTGTTTGTCTCGGCGTTTGATTCGGAATCTCCGGTGTCCGGGGAGTCGGGCTCCTCGGAAACGCGGGCGGTCGACTCGTCGTCTTGCGGGCTGACGTCTATAGGCTCGGGCACCGGCGTAGACGCGGGCGCAACCTCGGACGCCGGGGCCATGGGAAACGCCGGCGCGGCGGGCTCGGGTGCCGCAAACACCGCAGCGCTCTCGTTGATTGCCGCGGCGACGGGTTCTGCAAAGTGAGCCGGCGCCGGGGTTGCTTCGGGCGCTGTGGGCTGTTCCGCAGCATGTGCGCCGATGGGCGCTGCTGCGGCATCCTCTTCGCCCTCGTTATCGGCGAGATCCGAAATATCATGCGTTACATGCGAAAGAGGCAGGGAGAACACGGTGTCCTCGGGCTCCACGGGTGTGGAGTCCGCCGGAGCGGCGTGGGCCGGTGCAGCTACGGCGGCAGCCGGTGCCTCGGTCATAGTTGCGGACTTGTTCTCCTCGTCGATCATCGACGGTTCACCTTCATGACCACGTCGCCAATCTGGACTTCGTCGCCCTCACGCAGCGTCGCGGGCTCCACGAGCTGGCGGCCGTTGACGAGCGTGCCGTTAAGCGAGTTGAGGTCCTCGATGATGAGCGCCGGGCCCTGCAGCGAAAAGCGCGCATGCGAGGCCGAGACGAACGGTTCGTTGATGCAGATGTCCGAAGATGGCGAGCGACCGACGATGACGGGGCCGAGCATGTCTACGTGGATGCCGCGGATACCGCGCGGACCCTTGTCCACATCAATCGTCCAGATAGCCGAGTCGCGGCGCTGCCCGCGCACAAGTCCCACGCCGGTCTTCATGACGGCGAACAGGAAGATATAGAGCAGGGCGACCAGGACGATGCGGCCTGCAAAAAGGACGATATCGATGTTCATAAGCGACTATCCCCTAAATTCAAAGGTGCTCAGGCCAAACGTCAGCAGATCGCCGTTGCGCAGCGGGCAGCGCGTAATGCGGCGGTTGTTGACGAGCGTGCCGTTGGTGGAATTGAGGTCCTCGATCGACCAATCCGAGCCCGTAAAGGTGAGCTGGGCGTGGCGGCGCGACACGTTGGGGTCGCGCAGGGCAATGTCGGAAACTGAGCGCTCGCGACCGATGGTCACCTGTGCGGAGGTGATGCTATGGCTCTCGCCGCTCACGACGTCGACGAGCTGGGCGAGCGGGCGCTGCGGGGCGCGAGTGCTCGCCATGTTGGAGGCGATGCCGGCTGCGGCGCCTAGGCCCACGGCGGCACCGGTCGCGGCGGCTCCGCCCATGCCGGCAAGCGCGTCGCGCGAGACGGTCTGAGGCACCGGGATGGGTGCGGCGGCGGGGTCGGGGACGCTAGGCGCGAAGGGGTCTGCCACGGCAAGCGGGTCGGGAGCGGCGGCGCGAGGCGTCGGCTGTTGCTGGGGCATGGCGGCGGGGCGCTGCTGCTGCGGGGCAGCAAACTGCTGCTGGCCGGCGCGCGGGGCGCTGGCGGCACGGCTTGCCGCGGAGTTGTTCTGGCCCAGGCCGTTCTGATAGGCGCGCTCTTCTTCGTACAGGCGGCCGAGCGTGGGGGCATCGACGTTCTCGGCAAAGACCGAGAACTTGCCGGCGCGCAGCTGCGGATCGATCATAAAGCGCACGAGGGGCTCGCCGACAAAGACATAGCGGCGCTTTTCGGCCTGCGCCTTCACAAACTCGCGGACCTCGCGCGAAAGCTCGGGGTAGAACGGGGCGAGCATGGGATCGTCGTCGGCGGCGATCAGGATGGTATAGAGTGCCGGCGCCGTGTTGACGCCGTTGATCACCAGAGTCTGATCCTCCATGTCGCGAGCGGCCTGCTTGGCAAGCTTCTTAAAGGAGAACGGGGCACGGGTGGCACCGAAGATGCCGGCCACGTGGTCCTCGAAGATGTTCAGGAAGTTCACGAAAGATCACTCTCCGTATAGGTTCTTTGGTATCCGAGCAAATATAGGCATATCCCAACGATTATAGAGGATAGGATTCCCGCAACCGCCGCCTTGGCGATGACCGCGGCTGCAAGGCTGGCAATTTCCATATGGTGTGCAAGACAGGACGCCGCTGCGCAGCCGATGCCGGTGACAGCGATGGCGGCGATTGCGGCAAGGTTTGAGCCCTGATTGGCACGCTTGGCATGGACATTGAGCAGCGCAGATGACGCCGCGGCAGTTGCCGCGACCAGCACAAAGGCAGCCCAAAGGAGCGGGTCTCCCAGCGCTGCGGCAACGTTACCGAGCCCCAGCACGCCTCCGGCTGAAAGCGCGACCGTGGCCAGACGGGCAAAAAGCGCGCCCATGCCCGTTGCCGCGGCGGCGCTTGCCGGGCCGAGCCAAAATGACGCGACGCCGGCGGCGACCCCAGCTGCCAGGAAGGTATTGCCGGTCAGACAGCCAAGCGCGAGTGCACAGGTGAGTGCGGCGCTCGCGGCAGCCTCGGTGCGACCCCAGGCGATCCACCAACCGGACATGGCGGCGGCAAAGATCACCGCGACGGGCAACATCGACAGGATGCCCTGCGCCTGCATGGTGGCGTTGGCCATGAGCACCAAAAAGCCCACAGCCGAGATGGCCGAGCCAATCTGGGGGGCCAGGCCAGCCGCCGCTCCGATTGCGATAGCCGCAATGACCAGGCCGGGAAGCGCCGCGACCCCGGCCGTTTGCATCAGCAAAAAGCTAAAGGTGCCGCACGCTAGCGCCGAGATAGCGCGCATGGTGTAGTCGCGCGCATGGCTCCAGCGCGTGCCCGCCCAGCCGAGTGCGGGGTCGATCTCGATGGCGTCGTCCTCGTAGTGCGACGGCTCGATACCGTCGAGCTCCTGCTCGTCATCCGAAAGCTCGCCAACCATTTGCTCCAGGCTGCGACGGCCCTCGCGCACGCTGCCCAGACCGGCAAGGAGCTGGTCGCAAAATGCCTCGATGCTGTTGGGGCGGTCCTGCGGCATGGGGGAGAGCGCGCTCATGAGCGCGCTCTCGGCTCCCGGGGGAAAGTGTGATATCAGCTCGCTGGGATAGGTGGCGCCGCCGATGATGCGGTCGAGCGAGTCGGCGGGCGTGGCCGCCATAAAGGGAGCGCTGCCGCACAGGCCCTCGTAGATCACACAGGCGAGGGCAAAGACATCGGCGCGCTCATCGACCGTGCCGGTCTCGATATCGAGCTGCTCGGGCGGCATGTAGCCGATGGTGCCGCCGCGTGAGCCGCCAAAGCCACCGGCAGACGACAGTCGCGCCATGCCAAAGTCGGTGAGCTTTACATTGCCCGAGTGGTCGATGAGCACGTTGGCGGGCTTAATGTCCAGGTGGAGTACGCCGTTACTGTGGGCGAAGGTGAGCGCCTGGCCCAGGGCATCGGCAATGGCCGCGGCCTCGTCAAAGGTAAGTGAGTGGCCGTCCGCGCGGTGCAAAAACTCGGCCAGCGACATGCCATCGACATATTCCATAACCAGGTAGGCATAGGCTGTGTCGTGCGTAAAGTCGATGACCTGCACGATGTTGGGATGTTGAAGCATGGCGGCAGTGTGCGCCTCGCGCAGGACATCCATGATGTCGCTGGCGGGCATGCCGGCACCGTTGATAAGGGGGATGCGTTTAATGGCGACGCGGCGGCGCAGGTGCGTGTCGCGGCAGATCTCGATGGAGCCAAAACCGCCGGTCGCAAGTGTCTCGAGCGGCTGGTACCGCTTGAGCAGCTCGCGAGAGCTGGTGCCCTCCAAAGGAACGTCCGGCGAGAACCGGGCGGTATGTTGCGAGAAAAGCGGCATGGCCAACCCTCGTGCGTTTAAAGTTCGTTTGCGAGTGGCGGGCGCGGAGCCGAGCCGTTCGCGGTGGCATAGATGCTGCTAGTGTAGCACGCTCGGGTGGGCGACATTCAATTTAAGCTCCGTCTGGGGTCTGGACCCTGCGTCCGGCCTAGCGCTTCTTCTTGTTCTTCTTCTGCTTGCGCTGCTTGCCCTTGGTCTCCTGGGGCTTGTCGCCCTGCTTGGCCTCGGCGGCGGCCTTCTCGGCCTTCATTTTCTTCTTCTTGGTCTCGATGCGGAGTTTTTTGTTGATGCGGGCCTTGAGGAAGGGACCGAACTGCTCGGCATCGCCACGGACGAAGGTGTCCTTGGGGATCGTCACGCCCTGGTCGGCGAACATGGCCACAAAGATGCGCTCGCCGTCGAGTACGTGGTCGAGCTTGTCAAACGGGAAGAACTGCGACTTGCCGCTCTTGCCCCAAACCATCAGGCCGTCCTCGTTGGCGGCGACGCGGCGATAGCGGCCACCCATGGACTCGTCGGCCTCGACGGCGTCGATAAAGTCGCGGGCGAGCGTGTGGTGCAGGTTCTTGCTCCACCAGGCCAAAAAGGCGCCGAACACGATCAACACGACGCCGAACTTGATCCAGCTGCCGCCGGCCACCAGCATGCCGATGCCGATGAGCGCGGCAACTGCCGCGGCGACATACAGCGAGCCGCGACGCCTGGGCGAGGCGACCAGGCGGGCGAAGTCGGTGACCAGGTCGTTTTCGTACTGGTACTCGTTGAGGTACAGGATGCCGTCATCGGCTGCGGCCTGCTCCTCGAGCGCGACCTCGACCTGGTCGGCTGCTTCGGAGGGAACGAGGTTGCTCTCTGCGTCTGCCATGCTCTTTGGACTCCTATCGCGGCGGGCTCGCCGTACGGGTTATTATGGAATGCAGTATGCCGTGCGACCGCATGGCCGCCGCGGCAACAAGACTCAGTATACCCGGGGGAGCACCCATGGAATCGTTGTACCGAAAGTATCGCCCGCTCACCTTTGACTCCGTGGTGGGCCAGCAGCATATCGTCTCGACGCTCGAGCACGCCATCACCGAGGGGCGCCTGTCCCACGCCTACCTGTTCTGCGGACCGCGCGGCACGGGCAAGACCACCATGGCGCGCATTCTGGCCAAGGCGCTGCTGTGCCGCAATGCCGAGGCGGCGCGCGCCGAGGGTGCAAGCGGCTGCATGCCCGACGGTACTTGCGAGGAGTGCGAGCTCATTGCCGAGGGTAACCACCCCGATGTCTACGAGCTCGATGCCGCAAGCCGTACCGGCGTGGACAACGTGCGCGAGGAGATCATCAACTCCGTCAACTTTGCCCCAGTGCGCGGCAAGTACAAGATTTATATCATCGACGAGGTCCACATGCTCACGACGGCGGCGTTCAACGCGCTGCTCAAGACGCTTGAGGAGCCGCCGGCACACGTGATCTTTGTGCTGTGCACCACCGACCCGCAAAAGATTCTGGAGACCATTCTCTCACGCTGCCAGCGCTTCGATTTCCACCGCATCGGCAACGAGGATATCGAGCATCGCCTGTCTTACGTGTGCGAGCAGGAGGGCTTCGATTACGACGACGAGGCACTCGCCATTGTGGCGCGCCATGCCAAGGGCGGTATGCGCGACGCGCTTTCCACGCTGGAGCAGCTGAGCGTCTTTGGCAACGGTTCTGTGCATGCGGACGACGCCCGCTCGCTTTTGGGCGAGGTTTCGGACCAGATTCTGGGCGAGTTTTCCCGCGCCATTGCCGATCGCGATGTTGCCGAGCTCTATGGACTGATCCGTGCGCAGGTCGAGGAGGGCAATGACCTGCTGGAGCTGACGCGCGACCTGGTGGCGCATGTGCGCGACGTGTACGTTGCCTGCGTTGCCGGTGCCCGTGCCGAGCTGTTTGAGGGCGGCTCCGAGCAGGCCGAGGCGCTTGCTGCCGAGGCCGCTGCCTTTGGCGAGCATCCTGCCGACCGCCTGGCCCGCGTGCTGACGGTGCTCGACGATGCCGCACTGGAGATGAGGGGCGCGAGCGACGTGCGCCTGGTGCTCGAGATTGCCTGCACGCGTCTGGCGCGTCCCGAGGCCGATTTAACGATTGAGGCATTGGCCGAGCGCGTGGCACGCCTGGAGGCCATGATTGCCAACGGCGCCGTGCCGGCGAGCGTGGCTGCTGCTCAGGCCGCCGCGCCTGCAGCATCCGTACCCGCTGCTGCCCAACAGCCGACGCTCATTTCGGGCGCTCGTGCTGCCGCTCCGGCGGCATCCGCTGCCCCCGCTGCTACGTCCGCGCGCCAGGGCGGTATGCCTTGGGACCGCGGCGCTGCTGTTCCGGCTGCCCAGCCTGCTCCCCGTTCTGCGTCCGTGTCAGCTTCCAAGTCTGCAGCGCCTGCACCTCAGCCTGCGCCGGCTTCGACGCCTCAGCCCGTTGCTGCCCCCGCGCCTGCCACCGCTCCGGCACCTAAGCCCCAGTCCAACAATGCCGCCCAGGTTGCCGCCGCCGGTGCTGCCGAGACGCCCGCGGTCGAGGATGCCGGAGAGCTGCAGCGCAAATGGGCCGAGGTTGTCGAGCGTGTCAAGGCGCGTCAGGCTTCCTACGCAGGGCTTTTGCTCAACGCCCGCGCCGCGGCCGACGACGGCTCCAAGCTCACCGTCTCGTTCCCCGCGGGTTCGACCTTTGCCATCAAGATGCTCGGCCGCGCCGATACGCAGTCGGTGGTCCTGCCGACGGTCTGCGCGGTCTTCGGTCGTCGTACCGTCGACTATGTCCTGGATGGGGGTGGCACGCCGGCTCCTCAACATGAGGAGCATTCTCCATCTGCACGGGCTGCGGCATCTGCGGACCCGCAACCCGTGTCCTCGGCGGCCCCTGTATCCTCGAGCGCCAGCGCGCCGCAGCAGCAAGCGGCGCCGGTAGCGGCATCGACCCCGTTGGCGCCTAAGCCCGCAGCGCCCAAACCGGCTGCTCCGACACCCGCGCTCAAGCCCGTCTCGCCCGCGCCCAAGTCGTCTGACCTGGGCAAAGCCCCCTGGCTACGCTCCGACAACCCCGCCGGCGCTCCTGCCACGGGTAAGCTCCCGACCGAGCCCGCGCCCCGAGCGCCCGAGCGCGCGTCCGCTCCCAAGGCTCAGCCTGTCGTGCCGTGGGAATCCGAGCAGGTGCCCTACGACGACGCTATGGTCGGCGGCTTCGCCGGCGATGCGAGCGGGGACGATCTGCCTCCGTTCGACGTGCCGGGTGCGACGCCCGCGCCCAAGCCCGCTGCAACTGCCCCTAAAGAGGAGGACACTCCTGCAGCTCCCTGGGAGTCCAACCCCGGCGCCGGCAGCCCCTTCGGCCATCAGGGCGCAGCCCCGAGCATCCCGCAGACCGAGGACGAGGCCAAGGCCCTCATCCGCAGCGTCTTTGGCCAGGCCACCATCTTCAAGCCGGTGGAGTAGCTGCGCAGGCGGGTATACTGCTCAAGAAGAGGACCCCTTGTCCGGGCGCATCTGTATTTCGGACATGTGTAGTGTGGTGCCGCGTATGTCGCATTTGAGCAGACAGGTGCGTGACGGTCGGCCTAGGATGCTGAGGTCGATACGATACGTCGCATGGCTGTCCGTGTATTCGACTTGCTCGGCGTTGACGGTTGCTCCGATTGTCGATAAAGAGCCCGGTTCGGCATCGACAATCTTGGAGTCCTTTATCTTGACCTTGAACTCTTGGTAGAGGGACGGGCTGTTGTAGTAAACGGTTCGGGTTCCGTCGGTGCACTCATCGGTCGCTTCCCATTTGACGGTGGGCTGGTCCGAGTTGGCTATCAGCAGTTCTGCTCCAAAGGCTATAGCATGGGTGATGACAACCAGCAATGCCCAGCCGACAAAGAGATAGGGAACCACATATGCGACGGGGTGTTTTGAGCGGATGTTTTGGAGCGCGTCGGGGACATTCATGGGGCACCTCCAAATTACTATCTATGACAATCAAATTATACCCTGCCGCCATGTGCGCCGCCTCGAGCAGCGGTTCGGCATTTAGCTATTTAGTGGCGCACATGAAATGCCGGATTCGGCTCTACTAGATTGAGTATGCGATATTATGCAACCTTGCATAATTCGACCTTGCATAATCTTGGGGGCGCATCACGCTCCAGGACATGTATATCGACTGAGGTAGTGTGTCCGCCCCGCTTGCTTGCCCCGCGCCGTGGTACGATTTTTGAGTTTGAAAGTCCCGCCGTGCTCCGGCTGCCCTTGCAGCTCGGCGTGCGGCCGCACGTAAAGGAGCCATCATGGCCGGTATGAACATGCAGCAGATGATGAAGCAGGCTCGCAAGATGCAGGAGCAGCTTGCCGCCGCGCAGGAGAACCTCAAGTCCCAGACCGTCGACGCCTCTGCCGGCGGCGGTATGGTCAAGGTGACCGTTAACGGCGAGATGGAGCTCGTCAACCTCACCATCGACCCCGATGCGCTCGATCCCGAGGACGTCGATATGCTGCAGGACATGATCATGGCTGCCGTCAACGAGGCCGTCCGCGGCGTCAACGAGCTCGCCAACAAGCAGATGGGCGCCATCACCGGCGGCCTCAACATCCCGGGCATGCCGTTCTAAGACACACATATAAATGAGTGCAAATCACAGTCTGCAAAAACTGCTCGATGAACTGGGCCGTCTGCCGGGCATTGGTCCCAAGTCGGCCCAGCGCATCGCCTATTACCTGCTCGAGGCCGACGCCGAGGAGGCGCGCCGCCTGGCCGAGGCCATCCTGGAGGTCAAGCAGGAGGTCCACTTTTGCAGCCGCTGCTTTAACTACGCCACGGCCGACGAGTGCTCCATCTGCCAGGACCCGATGCGCGATACCACTCGCATTTGCGTGGTGGGCGAGCCGCGCGATGTCCAGGCGATCGAGCGCACGGGCAGCTACCACGGCCTCTACCACGTATTGGGCGGCGTGATCAGTCCCATGGACAAGATTGGCCCCGAGCAGTTGCACATCCGCGAGCTGCTGGCGCGTCTGGGCCACGAGGATATCCATGAGGTCATCATTGCCACCAACCCCAATATTGAGGGCGAGACCACGGCGAGCTATCTGGCCCGTACCATCAAGCCGTTGGGCGTCGAGGTGTCGCGTCTGGCAAGCGGCCTTCCCGTGGGCGGCGACTTGGAGTATGCCGACGAGCTTACGCTTGGCCGCGCCATCGAGGCCCGCCGCGCGATTTAGGTGGCGAGCCTGCTCCTGCCGTATGTTTTCCTCGCGACGCACGGGGTAGTCATAATTTCCCCGTGCGACTGTGAGTTTGTTGTGCAACAAAGATGCTTCGTATCCGCTTATCGCATGGATGCTTCCGCTCGCATCCTTAATTTGTCCATTCGTTGCGCAACCTTTTTGGTTCGCTGATACACTCAAATATGGATTCGAATGAATGCGCCGCTCCCGAGCGGCGTGTTTTTGTTGGAGGAGAACGCATGCGGCCCGGTGGCACTCAGACAAAGCGCGGCGCCGCGGTGCGCATACGACGCCGACTGGGCTTGGCGCCGCGGGCGTACGCACTGCTATCGTGCTCGCTGGTGCTGGTCATAGCTGGCGTTTCTGCCTATGGCATGACCGTGCCGTCCATGATGCAGGCGCATGCCGCACGCGAACCGCGCGTGGGGCATGAGGTCAAAAGCGATCTGGGCACCACGACTGGATATGCTTGGGCAAGTGTGGTCGGGCATATTGTGTTTGGCACCGACGATGCGGACGGCGCCGAGGCCCCGGACAACGAAGTCACGCTTGCCAATGGCAAAACCATCGTGCTTACCAACACCAAGATCATCGATCGATTGTCCAACAATAGCGTGGCGGCAACGGTGAATAAGGTCGAGTAGCAAAAGGAGCAGGACGCCCAGCAGTCCGGAAAGCCCAGTAGCTCGGATACTTCTGGCTCCGGCTCGGATTCATCGAGTTCGGGCGGCGGCTCTGGGTCGGGTTCCTCTACCGGAGGGCCTGGAAACGGCGGCTCGACGGGCGGCAACACTGACAACGATGCAAACTCCGGCGGCCTTTCCGCTGCTGAGGAAGAGAGCATTCACAGTTGGCTTGTGACCAAGTACAACATGCTCGACGGCTATGTTTCTCGTGCCAATGACGTGGTCTCGACCTATAACTCTACGGGAGATCCCAGGCCGTGCGACAGCCTGGTCGGGGAGATGTTTGTCATTCGAGCCGAGTTCGGTCGTCAGACATTCTCGCCCCGGTCAAGGTGGTATCAGCAGTATGCCAATCTGTGGGGCTGTTACACCAACCTATGTCAATGGGTCGGCCATTACGGCGATGATGACGTCGCGCTCGGTAACTTCAACAATAACGTGGCGGCGCTTGCCCTATGATGACCGATCTTGCATCCACCACACCACAATCGCTCGGTCGCGATCCCATGGTCGGCCTGCGCCTGGCGCGTGTCGACGGGTTTGAGCCGGCCATTGCGCTCGGTCAGGACGAACTGCCTGCCTATCTGCGTCGTTTTACGATGCTGTTTGCCGACGATGCCACCATGTGCCGTGGCGGTATCGGCCGCGTGACGCGTGCCGTCAACGCCCAAGGCGAGGCCGTGGCACTCAAGCAGCTCATCTTGCCGACGCGCGATGAGTTTGACGACGATGCCGCTCACGAGGCGCTGGTCGCCAAGTTCAAGGCGGCGTTTCGCGAGGAATACGAATGCCATCGCGCCCTTTCGGGCCTTAAGGGCTTTCCCCGCCTCTATGGCTGGGGCGAGGTCGACGGTGTGCCTGCAATTGTCATGGAATGGGTCGAGGGCGAGACGCTTGCCCGCTTGCGTTCGCGACTCGCCGTGGACGATGCCGGATGCCTGTCGCCGCTTGTGGCGGCGCGTCTGGGTCGCGACCTGTTCGATCTGCTCTGCCGTATGAGCCTGGTGGGCGAGGGCTTTGTCCATCGCGATATCTCGCCCGCTAATATTATGGTGCGTACGGCGCGCCTGCCGCTTGACCGGCAGCTTGCCGAGGGCACCTTTGACCTGTGCCTGATCGACTTTGGCTCGTCGCTGGCGCTTGAGCCTGCGTCGGCCGTGGCCGGTACCGGCGGCAAGGCGTCGTTTACGGAGCGCTATGCCACGCTGCGTCGCGCGACGGTTGCCTATGCCCCGCCCGAGATGCTCACCGACGATATTCCCGACCTGCGCGCTTTGCGTATGTCGCCGGCGATTGACGTATACGCCGCGGCAAGCACGGTTTACGAGCTCATTGCCGGCGTCGCGCCATACGAAGCCGCGCCGAGCACTTCGGGTGCCTCGGGTTCGCGCAAAAAGACGCGCGACATCGCGAGCCCCTACCGTCTCAAGATGGACACGCGGCCCGACTATCCTATTGGTGCCCATGCGCCCGGTTGTGATTTGACTCAGCTGCTTCGTCGTGAGCCCGATGTGGCGCTCGCCGCGGCCGAGCAGGCCCAGCAGCTAAGGCTTGAGCCGGATTCCGAAGAGCTACGCGATGCGCTGGCGTTTGTCGATGCCCAGCTGTTCGACGTGGTGATGGCCTGTCTGTCCAGCCATCAAAAAGATCGTCCCGAGCCGGCGGCGGTCGAGGCGGCGCTCTCGGCGTTTTGTGACCACTATGCGCAAAATGTCGGTCGTTCGCTTCGCGGCGAGCCGCTCACGCCGTGCCCCATGGATGCGTCTGGCCGCGCGGTTCGTCGCGCGCTGATGGTCGGCGCGACGGTCGTCTGTGGCGTGGTTTGGGCTGTGGTCGTGGTTTCGGCCGCGCTGCTGGCGTCGGGCGCTCGCGTGACGGCGACTTTGGGATCGCTCGTGTGGTCTGGGTCGCTACCGGGTATTATTGCCGCACTGGCGTTGGCGCTGCCAGGCATAGCCGGCGTTGCCGCGGGGGCACTTGCGCGCGATCGGCGCTCGGGCTTCCTGCAGGGTGTGCTTGCGCTTTCTGCCTGCGAGGTTCCGGTGCTGGTTGTGGCTGCATGTAGCGTATTTTCCCAACGCGCCGTGATGGGCGGCCTTGTTGCCGCTCTGGTTGCAACCTATACGCTTACGTGGTTTTTGCTTGCGATGGGCTTTGCCTTTGAACTTCCCGCTTCGGCACCGCGACGCACAAAAGCCCAGATGGCGACTCCGCTTGCCGGTGGAGCCGCAGCTGCCCGTACTTTTGGCGGACCTGTCGAAGTATCGTCCGATTCTATTTCTACGACCAAGGAGGCCTAGGTCATGGCATCTCAAGTTGAGCTCACCCCATGCGGGGCCATGTTTGACATCTTTAAGCGCGCAGCGCATCTGAGCCATATCGAGCTGTGCGGCTTGGTGCTTTCGTCCCGTCCGCTCGCCGACGGCCGCAGCCCGCAGAGCCGAGCCGCCGATCGCTCTTGGGTTTCCCGCTTTATCGTTCGCGCGCCGGTCGGCACGCTTCAGCAGCGCTACTTTGCCGAATACGGTACCTCGGCTGCGCGTATTATGTCGCAACTGGCCCTGCGCCAGCGCAATCCCATGGACTCCACGGCTGTGATCAATATGGTGTGCGGTCCTGCAGGTGAACCGATGGTACGCGCGCTCGAAGAGTGCCACCAGGACACGAATCTCTATCGCAACGCGCTCGATCGCCTGTCCCAGGCGGCGGAACTCATGCCCGCCGAGCGCGCCGAGGCCGTGCTGGTGCTGTTTGTCGCCGTCGGTTGTTCGGCGGATGTGCGGTCCTCGGTGAACTATGCCATCGACTACGCACACGCGACCTGTGGCGGAGGCACATCCACGCCGCGTTCGCTTGGCATGTCGCTGACTGCGGGCGAACGCGAACCCGCCCCGGCGCACCCCTTGGGCTTGCTGCGCGTGCAAAACAGTTTTGTCGTGAGCGCCCCGCGCTGGATTCAGCCGAGTGAGCAGGGTGTTGAGATTGGCGCGCTGGCCACTGGTGAGGGCGATATTACCGACGTCGGCGACGATGTCTCGGCCCGCCATGCCCATATCTGGTGCGATGCTCAAAATATCTGGCACGTCGAGGACTTGTCGTCCACCAACGGCACCGTGGTGGTAAACGGGGCCACGCGCGTCTGCATTCAGGTCGAGCCCGGCCGTTCCGCCCAACTCAATCCCGGCGACGAGCTCAAGCTCGGCGAATCCACTACCTACGCCATTCTCTTCGGTGCCCTCTAGCCGGCAGAAGGGGACGTTCCTTTTAATATGAGCAGGACATTGTCAAGAGGCAAA
>ERZ827458.1563-NODE-1563-length-15317-cov-3.996986_pt1 | contig 15317 bp, 13 predicted proteins | sample MGYA00519706_ERZ827458 | MGnify/ENA primary metagenome ERZ827458 (study PRJEB31778, sample SAMEA3449309) | human gut metagenome | biome: human gut; feature: human-associated habitat; material: faeces | place: United Kingdom | collected 2010/2012 ...
ATCCCAGTTATGGCGACGTCTCTCTATAAATGTAGGGAATTTCTTAAGCTGCTCACAACCGATTGCTGCCTGCATATCAGTAACCTTGAGGTTATATCCAAAATGACTGTAAACATATTTGTGATCATATCCTTGTGGCAATTCACCAAACTGACCATCATAACGATGTTTACAATAATTATCTACCCCTGAAGGACAAATACAATCTCTTCCCCAATCACGTAAAGATTTAATAATCTTATTCAATAAAGGATTATTTGTATAGACAGCTCCACCTTCTCCCATAGTCATGTGATGTGGAGGATAGAAACTAGATGTACCAATATCACCTATAGTACCTGTAAATTTCTCCTCACCATTAATTATATATTTCGAACCTAATGCATCACAATTATCTTCAATCAGCCACAAATTGTATTTTTCACAAAATGTTTTAACACTTTCTAATTCAAAAGGATTTCCTAGTGTATGTGCAATCATAATCGCTTTTGTTTTTGAGGATATGGCTTTTTCTAATTGAGAAATATCAATATTATACTGAGGTATAGTAATATCGACAAATACAGGAACTGCTCCATATTGAATAATCGGTGTTACGGTAGTAGGAAATCCAGCTGCCACCGTAATTACTTCATCTCCTCTTTTAATTTGACGATCCTTTAAAAGGGGAGATGTTAACGCCATAAATGCAAGTAAATTAGCTGACGATCCAGAATTAACTAAATTAACATACTGTATTCCTAGATATTCACCTAATTCTTTTTCAAATTTTTCACAATAACTGCCAGAAGTTAACCAAAATTCTAAAGCAGTATCTACTATATTAATCATTTCTTGAGCATCATAAACTCTAGCAGCATATGATATTTTATCCCCTTTTTTATATTCATTTAAATTTTCATGATAATCTTTATAATATTTCTTTACTAAATTAAATATTTCTTGCTTTTTTTCTATTTGATTCACTTTAAAATTCCTCCATAAAAAATTTTCTAACTTGGTTTAAGATAACAAATTCTAGATTCTTATTATTCAAATAGTTTTTAGACCATTCAACAGTCATTTCAATAGCTTGTTCAACATTTGTTCTTGGTTTCCAATCAAATATTGATTTTAATTTTGAGCAATCAAGTTTTAAGAAATTAGCTTCATGAGGCCCATTTTGATCAATTGCCTCCCATTTTACATCATTTCCCCATACCTTACAAAATAATGTTGCTAATGTTCCAGTAGTAATACAGTCTTTATCATTTGGGCCAATATTATAACTTCCAGCTAATGAGTAATCATAATATTGTTTCATTGCAATTAACATATATGCATATAAAGGCTCTAACACATGTTGATAAGGACGAACTGAATTTGGATTTCTAACTTGTATATTCTTTCCTTCCTGTATAGCTCTAACACAGTCTGGAACAATTCTATTATTAGCAAAATCACCACCACCAATGACATTTCCTGCACGACATGTTGAAACAGGTAATTTCATTTGATAAAAATATGAATTAATATATGATGATGTTACTAACTCACTACACGATTTACTATTTGAATATGGATCAAATCCATTAAGGCGATCACTCTCACGATATCCGTAAACCCATTCATTGTTTAGATAGACTTTGTCAGTTGTAACATTAATAACTGATTTAACAGTCGGCGTAAGCCTTACGCATTCTAATAAATTTACGGTTCCCATTACATTTGTTTCGTATGTATATTTAGGATTTTGATATGATTCTAAAACAATTGGCTGTGCAGCTAAATGAAATACAATCTCTGGTTTTTCTTTCTTAAATACTTGACATAAGATATCAAAATCACTTATATCTCCAATGTAAGATGTCATTTTTTGATTAAGTTGTGTAAGATTAAATAGTGATGGATTAGTATTAGGTTCTAATGCATAACCAATAACATTTGCACCGAGTTCTAATAAAATTTCACATAACCATGTTCCCTTAAAACCAGTATGTCCTGTAACTAAAACTGTTTTTCCTCTATAAAAATCTTTCATTCTTTATCCCACACTTTCCACGAAGCCTTATTTTCTCTTAAAAGTCTCTCTAAATAGTCTTTATCTCGCATTGTATCCATACATTGCCAAAAGCCATCATGCGTAAATGCATCTAGTTCTCCAATACGTGCGATTTTTTCTAATGGATCTTTTTCAAAAATTGTAGAATCATCATTTATAAAATCAAACACTTTTGGTTCTAAAACCATAAATCCACCATTTATCCAACCTCCATCCTCTTTACTCTTTTCTCTAAAAGAATTAATTTGGTTATCCGGATTAAGTTCTAATATACCAAATCGACCGCCAGGCTGTACTGCAGTAATAGTCGCAATATGATTCATTTTTTTATGAAAATTAACAAGTTCTGTAATATTGACATCAGAAACTCCATCACCATAAGTTAATAAAAAAGTCTCATTATCAATATATTTTTGTATTCTCTTAATTCTTCCCCCAGTCATAGTATTAAGCCCAGTATCTACAACAGTTACACTCCATGGCTCAGATACATTATTATGAACAACCATTTTATTATCATCTTTAAAATTAAAGGTGATGTCAGATTTGTGTAATGCATAATTATAAAAATATTCTTTTATAATATGTTGTTTATATCCTGCACATATAATAAATTCATTAAACCCATAATAACTGTATAATTTCATAATATGCCATAAAATAGGTTGGTCACCAATTTCAATCATCGGCTTTGGTTTCAAATGAGATTCTTCACTAATTCTAGTGCCAAATCCTCCTGCTAAAATAACAACTTTCATTTTAATTTCCTCCCTTTATTTTCCAATATATTTCCCAAAAGTAGTATTACTATAATTAGGTGCTACAAAGTTAATGCTATTTTCATCTAACTGAATATTTTCTATTGTTAAATTGATCTGATGGTTATTTCTTACTTCGTGATATCCTCTATATAACTCAGTCAATGGAGTAAACATACCAACTGATAAACAACCTAAGATTAATAATCCTTTTTTCGAAATGAATACACCTTTATCCTTAAACTGAAAATGAAAAATCATTTCTTTTATAACAAGTACCATTAAACAGAACAGTAAAGGTATTGATGCTCTCATCTCAAAATCATTTGTTGTCCCAAAACGGAAAGCAGCTATAAATGGTAATGCAACAGCAATTGCGTAAAATAAATAATTCTTCTTGTTATTCTTGTAGACAAGAAATAAATAGACTCCACATTCTACTAATATAAAAACAACAAGCATAAACCAGTCATACCAGGAAGAGCCACCAATATTTAAATTAAACAACATTCCTTGTCCACCAGAAGACCTTGTGTTAGAAAATATGTAAGTTAATAGTATTGGAGCTAGAATAAAAATCCCTAAAATATTAGGTATTGTTAATAAATCTTTAATTAATACATGTGTTTTTTTCTTTAGCAAGTAATTAAATAGAATCTTAAATACCACTATCACAAAGCATCCAAATAATGGTAGCGGACAAAAAAGAATTAATAGTATTCCAAAATATGCATCTAATTTAATATCATTAAAAGATATAAAAAGTATGGTTCCAAGCCAAGCTGGTATTGCCTGATTAAATACCCAAAATAGCTGAGTTGTTTGAGAACTAAACTGATAGTAAATATTCCAAGTTTCCAAATGAGTAGAGAAGTCAGTATTTCTAATCAAAAGGCCTATAACGTCTAGACCACTAAAGAATATAAATATAATTAATGCTAGAAGTATATACTTATTTTGCGTTATATTAATATGAAAAATCATTAATGAAAAAGTAAGTAAAATACCTAAGGATGTCCAAAGTAATAAAATAATATTACTTATACTCCAAACTATATTTTGACTTATGCCTATAAGACATAATAGTTTTCCAAAGGTCATAGGAACAATCCAGTGACCAATATAATAGGATAAGAAAGTATCATTCCCGTAAGTTATTGGAATATCTTTAAAAATCATATCTTTAAAAATAGCATTCCTCGCCCCCCAGTCAGAAGACTGATAATATAGATTGCCTTGTCCACCCAAAATGCACCATAATATAATAATGGCAGCAATGATGATAAGGTATTTATATGGTATTTTTATAATTGCCTCTGAATGACTTTTTTGTTTTATATATTTAAGATGAATAAACAATATTGTGGCAATACCTATGAGGGCAATGAACCATCTGCACCATAAAACTAAAAAAAGAATAATTGGAATCTCTAAATACAAAGCAGATAAATTCAGAACATTCTTTTTCTTGATATTAATCATCATTCTCTCCAAATTCTTTTATACATGTTTGAAGTGCTTCTTCAATAACATTATGCATATCAAAATATTTATACATTCCTAATCTTCCACCAAAAATAATATTTTCTTCTTTATCAGCTAGTTCTTTATATTTCGCATATAATTTATTGTTCTTTTCATCATTCATTGGATAATAAGGTTCATCACCTTTTTTCCATGTTGCAGGATATTCTTTTGTAATGATTGTTTTTGGCTGTATACCAAATTCAAAATGTTTGTGTTCAATAATTCTTGTAAAAGGAATTTCATATTCGTTATAATTAACAACAGCATTTCCCTGATAATTATTAAGTTCTAATATTTCAGTCTCAAATTTTAAACTTCTATATTCAAGTTCACCAAAACAATAGTCATAATATTGATCAATCATTCCTGTAAAGACTACTTTTTTCGCCATAGATATATAATCTTCTTTACGATCAAAGAAATTACAATTTAATTGAACATCTATCCCATCTAACATTTTCTCAATAATTTGTGTATAGCCTCCAATTGGTATACCTTGATATAAGTCGTTAAAGTAATTGTTATCATAAGTGAATCTTACTGGTAATCTTTTAATAATGAACGAAGGAAGTTCATTACAAGGTTTTCCCCATTGTTTTTGTGTATAACCTTTAATCAACTTCTCATAAATATCTTTTCCAACCAAAGAAATTGCTTGTTCCTCAAGGTTCTTTGGTTTCATAATTCCAGATTCTTTAATTTGCTCATTGATTTTTTCTTGAGCTTCTTGTGGAGTTACAACACCCCAAAGTTTATTAAAAGTATTCATATTAAAAGGCATATTATATATTTCATCTTTATACTTAGCAATTGGTGAATTTGTAAATCTATTGAATTCAGCAAATTGTTGAATATATTCCCAAACTCTTTTATTAGAGGTATGAAAAATATGAGCACCATATTTATGAACCTGTATTCCTTCAATCTTTTCTGTATAGATATTTCCACCTATATGATTTCGCTTATCTATGACAAGACATTTATAACCTTTCTTATTTGCTTCATAAGCAAATATAGAACCAAATAATCCAGCACCTACTATTAAATAATCATATTTCATTTTTCTTTCTCCCTTAGTCTATCAAATAATTTGTCAACAATTACAGAATCAGTATAATAATCAAATTTGCGTATAAAAAAAGAAGTCTTGATTTTTTTAATATCATCAAAATCACTCTTCCTAAATGTATATGGATTACCTCTTTGCCAATCAACAAATCTTCCTAGATGAATTCTTCTGTTCGAAGACTCCTCATTGTAATAATTATTTTCAATAAATTTTGATTGTTCTAAAAGCGTCTGTAAAAATAATTCATCAGCGCAACATGTGTTATGAAAATGTTTATGTATCCATGATTCATGATCAAGAACATATTTAGCAAAATTGTGAGTAATATCAAACCAGTTTGATCCATATGAGAAATGGATGTCTTTACAACGATTGACATTTAATTTTTTTTGTAAACTTAATAGGCTTTCTCTAATAAAAGTTTGAGGTTTTCTTACCAGAGGGTTAGAATTTCTTATTGAATTTTGTAGAACATAATAATATTTCACTCGAGATATAACATCATTTTCTATTGCTATTCTATGAGGAGAGAACTCGACAAACTCTTTTCCTTTATTCTCCTCAAAAAAATTCAAGAAATCATTTTTTGTAAGGAGAGGAATATCACATCCTGATATCAAGTGATAATAATCATAATTTCCACAAATAGAACTCTTTAAGAGTAGCAGTTCACATTTAATTTGACTATATGTTCCCCAATAAACATTAATTCTCTTTGTAAAATAAATATGTGATTTTTTGCAGATACCATAAAATAATTCATGTTTAAAATGCTTGGCCTTTTTATCAACATGAATATAAAAATCTATGTTTTCATCATCATATAATGATAGAAATTGTTTTGTTATTTCTTCATTATTATGTGTGGCAATTAATATAGCATGCTTCATTTTATCTCCCCTTAAAGAAACGTGTTAATGTGTTTATAACTAAATCGTCTTTTAAAATAATAAGTAATCCAAAATATAAACTAGATCCTATAATAATTAATAAAAATGTTGTTATTACTGTTGAAACTAAATATTGAGAAAGAAAATATATACATATAAACATAATTATTGAAGATATAATATATAATTTTGACTGTTTCAATACCTCTATAAAATTTATCTCTTTACGTATACAATAAAGTTGGAATATTGACACACCAAATTCTGCAGTTACGGAAGCAATAGCAGCTCCAGCAGATAAAAATATAGGAATCAGAAGACAATTAAGAATTAAGTTAACAATTGATCCTATAATTGTTGAAATTGTATAGATTTTTTGACGCTGTGTAGGTATTAAATATTGAAAGCCAATAATATTGCTAATTCCCATAAAAACAACAATTGGTGAAGTAATCATAAGGATTTGTGAAGAATTTATGAATTCTTCACCTAAGAACCATGGAATTAAGTTAGATGATATGCCCATCAATCCAAACATAATAGGAAATGCAATTATAAAAGTATATCTTAATGATGTTTTTGTATATTGGACGATCTTTTTTTGATCATTTTGTACATATAGATGAGCAATTCGTGGTAACATAACAGTGCTCAAAGAGGTCACTAAAGTAAGTGCTAACTTTACAATTTTTTGAGCTTGTTCATAGTACCCAATTTGAATGGTATTATTCGTTATAATTCCAATCATAAAACGGTCTAAGACTGTATAAATAGATATTGCAATTTGAGGGAAAAATAACACTAATGTTGGACGAATATGTTTTTTTATATGCAGTTTATGAACAGGTATAAAATGAATATATTTATTTATCGTTAACCACATTGAAAGATTTCCTAGTAATAATGACAATGAATAAATAACTGCATAAAGTGGTAGGTCTGCTTTAGTTTTGACAAATGCAAAAATGCATACAATTCCAATAATTTTAACAAGTATATTCCTAATAACAATCTTCTTAAAATCTTCTATTCCTTGATAAAAATATGTAATATCAAGCATATTTGCAATTAAATCAATAATTTGTATATAGAATAATATTTTATATTGATTCATAATTTGAATAGTAAAAGCAAAAAAGAAAATGCTAATGCTCATAGTACATATTTTTAACAATAATATTTCAAAAAAAGATTGACTTCTTTTGTCTAAATCATTTTGGTGATAGGCAATTTCTCTTTGACCATAAAGATTTAATCCAATGCATCCAAATAAAATAAAATAGGTTGTTATTGAAGTTGTGTAACTATATGTTCCTACTCCATCAGGACCTAAAACTCTTGAAATGTAGGGAGTTGTTATTAATGGGAGAACGATGACTAATATTTGATATGATAAATTAAAAATATAATTTATTGTTAATTTTCTCTTCACCAATAACACCTTCTTTCTTTTTTTAATCAATATATTCTATTTCTGGTTTGAATTTTTTCCCAGCTTTTACACTTTTCAATATAATTCTAATTTTCTTCCATTTTCCTTTTTGCGAACTCTTAATGATTTTTTTAATATCTAAGAAAATACCATATCTATATAATAACATGGATAATTTATTTCCTTGTTGTCTATTCACATAATACATGTTTCTATATGAAAATTGATATCTAAATAATCTATCAGGTGAATCCTGAGAAATGTCAGTTGGAATATTACTCTTCATTTTATGAGTAACAATACTTTTAGAGACAAAATAAGATGGGTATATGTCACTTATTCTCTTAGTATACTCAGCATCATCACCCCAAACAAAAAACTCTTTAAATGGGAGACCAATTTCTTTTACGATTTTACTAGTGAAAAAACATGATACAAATGAACACTGTTCTACTCTTAATAATCCATCTTTGATAAGTTGTGTATTTTCAATCCATTGCTTTGAAACGTTAGGGACATTCATGGCACAGGGACTTCCATCAATCCATTTTACATCGCTACATAGAAAACCAAAATCATCTTTTAAGATAGTTTTTGCTGCTAATAATTCTTCTAAAGCAGTTGGTTTGGGTAGGGTATCATCATCCATAATCCATAAATAAGAAAAACCGTTTTGTACAGCTTCTTTTATCCCAAAACTAAATCCACCAGCACCACCTAAATTTTTACCAGTATTAAAATAATATAATCTATCATTATCTAACATATCATTGATATATTCATATGTTCCATCTGTACTAGCGTTATCTATAATATAGATACTAAAATTTTGATAAGTCTGCTGAAACAAAGATAGAATTGATTCTTTCAATAATTCTTTTCGATTATAAGTCACTATAATTGCTACAATATCATTAGTCATATTATTGTCCTTTCAATTTAGTATTAATAAGAATTCTACTTAATGGATATAATTTCCAACTCACAAGGAAACAAACTAATTTATAACCCATCGACTGTTGTTTAAAATAGTGATTTTGCTTCCATATAGGATATCTTTCCTTTAAAATGTTATAGGCTAATTTCATCTCATCATATCTGCGTAATGGAATAAGTCTTAGTGCATTCTGAAATAATAAATTACTAATAAATAGATATTCTTTTTCTTGAAAAAATTGTGTATCTGAAACTTGCTTATCAAACATCTTCATAGCAATAATTATATCCATCATTTTTTCATGAAAAGAATGTTGTTTCATAATTGAATTTTCTCTTTGCCTATAATAATATAAAGGTTGTTTAATATAATACAATGATTCACAATAATTAATATAATTTGCTGTAGTTGCACGGTCTTCATACCATATACCTACTGGAAAATAAATTTTGTTATCTTTCAAGATACTTGTTCTTATGACTTTATTCCATGCGGCAGGATTCATTAATAAATAATCTTTTTTTGATATATATCCTTGATTAATAGGGGAGATATGAACGACTTCTTCTTTATTAGTCCATTTATGAGTATAATCAAATATGATTAAATCAGGATGTTTTTTTGTAATAATATTTGCTATGATTTCTATAAAGTCTTCATAGAGAAAATCATCACTATCTATAAAAAGAGTATATTCTTTGTTTAAATAAGATAATGCAAAATTTCTAGCATCACTTAAACCTCCATTCTCTTTATAAAGATAATGAAATAATTGAGGATATTCATTTGCATACTGCTTAGCAATGGTACTAGAATGATCAGTGGATCCATCATCAACTAAAAATACCTCTATATCATGATTTCGACTCTGCTGGTAGACAGAATCTAAGCATATTGCCAGATAGTCTTCTACATTGTAAATAGGAATAATAATTGAAAGCATAATTAACCTCTCTTTGTAACTTTTCTTAAGAATAGTAATAATTGGCAAAAAGTATAATTTCTTTTGGTTAAAAAATAGCAATATATTTTAAAAAGTATTGGTTTATTTTGATAATATTTATTGCATTTCCAATTAGGAAAATTCTTTTCATGCTCATTTAAACATATTTTTAATTCATTAAATGCTTTAAATGGTATTAATTTTAAACTAGAACCATAAAACAAATGAAGTAACGATAAATACTCTAATTCAGCATAAAAACTAGTTTCCAAATATTTTGATAGATTATTTATTGATTGAATCATATCTAGAATCTTTGGATTATATCTCACTTGATTCATAATTGATTGATTTCTAAACAAATAATAATAAACACCTTCATTTAGATATCCAATTTTATCAGTATACCTAGCCAATCCTGGAATAACTGCTAAATCTTCATACCAAATTTCAGTTGGAAAAAGTATATTATATTTTTGAAATAAAGATGTTTTAAACATTTTATTACATGCATTAGGAGTAGAAAGAATATAGTTTATTTGAGATATACTTTCTAAACTTTTTTCATGAATCGTTTTATCATCATATACTTTTATGAAATCGTAAACAAGAATATCTAAATCATTTTTATCCATATATTGACATAAGTGGTTTAAACAATTTGCCTTCAGATAATCATCACTATCAATAAATATAATATATTTACCTTGAGCATATGGTAGTGCATAATTTCTTGAATCTCCAAGCCCACCATTTGGTTTTATAAAACTCTTTATGATATCTGGATATAAATTATTAAACTCATTAATAATATTTTGAGAATCATCTGGGGAAGAATCATTAATGATTAGAATTTCATAGTTAGTAATATCTTGATCTAACAATGATGTTAAACACTTTCTTAGATATTTCTCAGTATTATATACTGGGACGATAATACTTAATTGAATCATGACTGTAAATCCTTTCGGTATTTTTTTTGCAAGAAATGAAGAACAAATATAAAACAAATTGCAAAACTACCATGCCAAATGAGTTCTCTATAAATTGCTCCAAAATATCCTCTAATCCAAAAGAATAGGAGAGGCATACTATATGAGAATAGTAAGTATGTAAAATAATTTTTATCTTTTTGACTTTGACTTATTTTAAATGAGATATAACCAATAAGAATACCTAATACAATAGCAAATATCCACCCAAACCAATGAAAAGAATAAAATAATTCTGCAATATAAGAACCGCCAATAGGCTGATTGAATGTATTAATGTGTTTAGTAAAAATCATTTGATTAACAACTCCCGAATTAAATCCAGCAATATTTGGTAATACAAGAATAATTGGAAAAATATAATTTAATCCAAAAGTTGGAGAGGGATTGGATTTTATTGTAAAGCAGAGTGTTGAGAAAGTTGAGCCAAATTCTGATAATGCAGTTACTATTTGATTATCAGAAAAAGATACCCATAATATATGCAAGATTTTATCAATTTGAAATGAAGGTATATTACGCATAGATGCAATAAAATTTAAAAGAACTAATCCAAAATATCCAATGATTAATAAATATATAATCTGTTTAACTGATAAATTCATAACCAAATTTTCCCATACAATAAAAAGTCCTAATAAAAAGACAATAGCTTCTCCACGCCCTCCACTGGACATCATAATCAGTTTATAACCAATAGTAGATACAAAAATAATATTAGCTACTTTTCTTTGTTTAGAATAGCCTATAATCAATGCAAAGATTCCAAAATTAAAGAAGTTGGCAACAACTTCTATAAAATCATGTATGTTTAAATTAAATGTGTTTGTATAACCACCTTGAATAAATAAGATAAGCTTGGATATATCAATATAAAGAGTTGGAATCAAACCAATAGCAATACACATATAACCTAGAATTCTAATTGTCTTTAATGATATTTTTGGTAACTGATGATAAATCTTTTGGCTATTTAATATTTTTTTTTGTGTAAATCTGATAAACAGATAAATACCAAAAAATATCATCATTTGACTGAGTAAAGCAAACAAAGCAGACTTTTGATATGTTGGAAAATCAATATACCACATAGGATATAAAACATTTTTACCAAATTCAGTTCCAAATGCTTTTAACGGAATATGACCAAAATTAAAAATATAACTAAGAATCATAAAAAAAATAGGAAAGGTAAAAAATTTCTTTTCATTTGCATAAAGAAAAATAAGGTGAATGATTAATTGGAGTATTGAAACGAGAAAGAATATCATAAACCAACTGTTTTGATGATGAATAAATAGAGAAAGACAACCTAAAATAACAGTAAATAACTCTAAAACTATAATAGTAAATGTAGTTTTGTTTTTATTTATTAATTTTTTAATAGAAATATCCATATTTAATTAATCCTTTTATACATGTTCATTAATACCGTTGGAATACAGCCTACAAAGAGCGGTTTTATAGCATATAAATACGTTATAATAGGTACTTTCTTTTTTTTCATCCAATATTTTTTTAATTGATATTCTTGTATTCTATATCTGTACTTCCTTTTTTTAATCCCAGAAATCCCTTCTCTATAAAGAAAAAGAATTCTATCAATATTAAAAATTTTATAACCTTTTTCAAGTAACTTACACCATAAATCATAATCTTCAGCTCGTTGTGTTTTTTCATCAACTGTATATCCAGACACCTTTAAAAGAGCAGATTTTCTCATCATTACTGTTGGGTGGATAATCTGAGTTTTTTTGATTGCATCTAATAAAGTAACTTCACCTTCATGGATTAGAAATTCTTTTCGCTTTTCACCTAAATCATCTATAACGTTACATTTACATCCAACAACAGCTATTTCAGAATGAGTTTTTAAAAAATCTAATTCTTCTTTAAATCTATTTGGAAGACTAATATCATCGCTATCCATACGAGCAATAAATTCACCTTTAGCAATATCTAAACATTTGTTAAGCGATGTTGCTAATCCTAGATTATCTTGATTATTTATAATAACGATTCGCTTATCCAACATAGCATATTTTTCAATAATAGAAAGACTATCATCACTTGAACAATCGTTACATATGATAAATTCAAAATCGTTATATGTTTGATTCAATATAGATTCAATTGATTTTTCTAAATATTTTGAATCATTATATACACTCATAATTACTGAAATTGTGGGACTCATTCTATTACTCCAATCCATATATAATTCTCATTTTCTCTAAAATAGTATCAAGACTGTATTGATTTAACTTTTTTTTATTGTAATCAATCATTTTGTTATAGATATCATCTTTTTGTAATAAGATGGAAGGCAATTCTAATGTGAACTTATCAAGATCAAGCACATATCCACCTAAATGTTTATCAATTAAATCTATATTTCCTCTAACATTACTTACTATACAAACCATTTCACATGCCATCGCTTCCATCAGTGCTACAGACAATCCTTCTCTTTTTGAAGGAAATAAAAAGAAATCACAACATTTCATGATTTCATATATATTTTTTTTATAACCTAATATATGAACTCGATCATCTAATTCTAAATGATGTATTTCTTTTAATAATTTAGTTTTATTATCTCCATCACCGCAAATAACATAATGAAAATAATGAGGAAGTGTTTTCAAGGCTTTTAAAACAACTATATGATTTTTATTGGTATTGAGTTCACCAACAGATAATAATATTTTACTTTCAATAGGAATATTCAAACTATTCATAAAGGTATTTTTGTTGAATCGAACTTGATTAATATAGTCTAAATTAATACCAACACCAGGAATTAGAAATAACTTTCCATTATTTTTTAATTGAAAATGTTGACCTGCATTATAGTCTTCTTGATTAATTGTAATTAATATATCTGTATATTTAGCGGCATACTTTTCTATATTTTTAAATAAGAAATTTTTAAAAAAATTATTATTATTAAAAAAGTGAAAACCATGAGCAGTATAAATGATTTTGGTATCTTCATAATAATTACAATTCTTGTTTGCTAGACGTGTAATAAACCCACCAACTGGAGTATGACAATGTATGATATCGTAATTGTTTTCATTCAATATCTTTTTTAATTGGGTATATGCTCTTAAATTATCCAGTGAAAAAGGGGTGCGTTGAAAAGGTAAATTATATTTATGATCACAATATTTAAATTTAGAATTTCCATTTGAAGCTACATCCACTATATAATCATTATCTTTAAATAGTTTTAAAAATGGAATATGAAAAGCTTGTATATGATTATCAATGTGAGCGACAAATAACACTCTTTTTTTATTCTTCATATTTTAAATCTCCAAAACATTTTGTTATGAGTTTGTTTTTTCCAATCATAAATCGAATAACTGGATTAAATATTGATATATATATAACTTTTACTTGCTCATTTTGCATCTTCTTTTTGACTATATTTACGGTACACATATATTCATCATCTTGTGGTAAATATATTCCATTAATACCTTTATCAATATAATTCCTAATTTCTTGACAGAGCTTACCAATTGTAATTGAACTTCTCTGATTATTAATTGTAGGAAATATATGAAATTTTCTGACTGCTTTCAATAGTTTTGTCAGATTCCCTGGTGAATCCTCTCCATATACCATTGGTGGTCTTACTATACATACTTTGAATTCTGAATCATTCAAATCATTTAATAACTGTTCAGCTTCATATTTACTTTTTCCATAATATGTATTAGGCTGACATGCAGTGTTTTGCGTTATCTTTTCTTTTGAATATATCAATCCATAGACGCTCATCGAAGACATGAATATAAACTGATGAACCCCTTGTTTTTTTGCTTTATTTGCTATATATAAAGCCAAATCTCTATTGACTGTATAATAAAGTTGCTCATTCTCTTTTATTTCTTTCATGTGTGCTATACCAGCCACATGATACACAACATCAAACTGAGAAAAATCAAACTCTTTCCAACTCTCATTTCTGACATCCAATTCCTCCACATAATAGTCATCAGGATATTGTTCAAGATATTTCTTGAAGTTCGTTCCTATATAACTATCTTTTCCTGTAATTAATATCTTTTTCATAAGGGCTCCTCCTTATGAAGTTCTCCCGTTCCTCCTTCTACAACTCCATCAGATTTTAATACTGATGTGATTGTTCCAAGGAAACATTTACAGTCAAATAAAAAAGACATGTTCTTCACATAGTCTCCATCTAACTTTGCTTTTACGTCTATCTCCAGTTCATCTCGTCCATTGATCTGTGCCCATCCTGTTAATCCAGGCTTGATTTCATTAGCTTGATATTTATCTCTTTCTGCTATTAAATCTTCCTGATTCCATAAGGCCGGTCTTGGTCCAATGATTGCCATTTCTCCCTTGAGGATATTTATAATCTGTGGCAGTTCATCTAGTGATGTCCTTCTTAAGAATTTTCCTGCTCTTGTTATATACTGCTCTGGATTGCTCAGCATATGTGTAGGCATATCGCTTGGTGTATCAATCAACATGGTTCTGAATTTCAGTATGTTGAAGTATTCCTTTTTCTTACCAACTCTTTTCTGCTTAAAAAGAATAGGTCCCTTACTGTCCAGCTTAATCCAGATACATAGAATGAGAAATATAGGACTGAGTAAGATAAGACCAAGCAGTGACAATATAAAATCTATACATCTCTTTATACAGTTTCTATACATATTTCCTCCCAATAAAAAAGCAAGAATCAAT
>ERZ827458.1575-NODE-1575-length-15125-cov-7.198341_pt1 | contig 15125 bp, 15 predicted proteins | sample MGYA00519706_ERZ827458 | MGnify/ENA primary metagenome ERZ827458 (study PRJEB31778, sample SAMEA3449309) | human gut metagenome | biome: human gut; feature: human-associated habitat; material: faeces | place: United Kingdom | collected 2010/2012 ...
TAATTGGGTTGTCCAGAACCTGCAAAACGCGCTGGAAACATGGAATGAAAAGCTGGCGGAAATCTGGACACTGGTAACGCAATCGCCCCAGGCGTTCAAGGGCGGCAGCATTTGGAATGTCATGGTTAGCATCCATGGTGCTGTGCAGGCAATAGGATTGGCACTGATCGTACTATTCTTTTTCATGGGTGTGATGAAAACCTGCGGCAGCTTTGCAGACCTGAAACGACCAGAAGTTGCGGTCAAGGTATTCGTTCGCTTTGCTCTGGCAAAAGCGGCGGTGACTCATGGATTAGAGCTGATGAACGCTCTATTCTCTATTGCCCAGGGGCTGGTATCCACCATCATGTCCGCAGCTGGATTTGGTTCCGTGCAGACTGCTGTTCTGCCCACGGAAATCATCACTGCCGTGGAGGACTGCGGATTCTTTGAATCCATTCCTCTGTGGGCGGTGACGCTGATTGGCGGACTGCTGGTTACGGTGCTGTCTTTCGTGATGATTATGACGGTGTACGGACGGTTCTTCAAGCTGTATCTGTATACCGCCATCGCTCCCGTGCCGCTGTCTGCCTTTGCCGGAGAGCCGACTCAGAGCATCGGTATCTCCTTTATCAAGTCCTATGCGGCGGTATGCTTGGAGGGTGCCATTATTGTGCTGGGATGTATCATTTTCTCCCTGTTTGCCGCTTCGCCCCCGGTGGTTGACCCCAATGCCGCAGCGGTATCTATGGTCTGGAGCTATGTAGGAGAACTGGTGTTCAATATGTTGATTCTGGTTGGCACCGTGAAAATGGCTGACCGCGTGGTTCGGGAAATGATGGGCCTATAAGGAGGAAACAATGGAAATCAAAATCAATCGGGAGATTCGTGATTACCACGAATCCATGTTCCTGGGTCTGTCCCTGCGGCAGACCCTTTGTTCGTTATTGGCAGTTGGTGCGGCGGTGGGACTGTACTTCTGGCTGAATCCCATTCTGGGTACGGAAGCAGTATCCTGGATTTGTATGCTGGGTGCTGCTCCTTTTGCGGCTCTTGGCTTTGTGTCTTACCACGGGATGCCCGCAGAGAAATTTCAGTGGGTCTGGTTCCGCTCTGAGATTCTGGAACCCAAAGTCATTCGCTTTCAGCCCACCAATCTTTACTATGAACTGATGAAAGACACCATTGCGAAACACGAAAAGGAGGCCAGAAAACAGCATGAAAGCGATTAAACAGGTGATGAAAAAAGATCAGGAGCCGTATCGTGTTCCGAAACGGGTGCAGGATGTCATACCGATCAAGTGTATGTGGAGTGATGGCATTTTCCTCGTTGGAACCCGGTATTCCAAGACATTTAAGTTCACGGATATTAACTATATGGTTGCATCTCAGGAAGCGCAGAAGAAGCTGTTTCTGGCGTATGCAGCGCTGATTAACAGTCTGGACTGCGGTGCTACCACCAAGATCACCCTGAACAACCGGCATCTCAACCGTAAAAACTTTGCGGATACGGTTCTGATGAAGCTGAAAAATGACTATCTGGATTACTACCGTATGGAGTACAACGATGTCATCATGAGTAAAGCCACAGGCGGCAACGGCATCATTCAAGAGAAGTATGTTACAGTATCTGTCTGTAAGAAGAATATTGAGGATGCCAGAGCCTACTTTGCCCGTGTGGGCGCAGAGCTGACAGCCCGCTTTGCCGCTCTGGGAGCCAAGGTCACGGAAATGGATGCAACAGAAAAGCTCCGGGTACTCCACGATTTCTACCGCAGCGGCGAGGAAGTATATTTCCGGTTTGATGCTCAGGACATGATGCGCAAGGGGCATGACTTCCGGGATTACATCTGCCCGGACTCCATCGAGAAGCACAGCGACTATCTGATGCTGGGCGGCAAGTACGCAAGAGTGATTTACCTCAAGGATTATGCGTCCTTCATTTCTGATCAGCTTGTCACAAAGCTGACCGATCAGAGCCGGAGCATGATGCTGTCCATTGACATCATCCCCGTTGCTACGGACGAAGCAGTACGGGAGGTGGAACGGAAGATGCTGGGGGTGGAAACCAACATCACCAACTGGCAGCGCAGGCAGAATGCCAACAATAATTTCTCCGCCATCGTTCCCTACGATATGGAGCAGCAGCGCCGAGAGACCAAGGAATATATGACCGACCTGACCTCCCGCGACCAGCGGATGATGCTGTCGGTGCTGACCATTGTCCACCTTGCGGATACCAAGGCGGAGTTGGATGCGGACACCGATGCGCTCCTCAAGGTAGCGGCAGACCATATGTGCCAGATGGCGGTGCTGCGGTATCAGCAGCTTGACGGTCTGAATACCGCTCTGCCCATCGGCACCCGGAAGATTGACACCTTCCGCACTCTGACCACAGAGAGCCTTGCGGTGTTCATGCCCTTTAAGGTGCAGGAGATTCAGGAACCGGGAGGGATTTACTTTGGAGAGAATGCAATCTCCCACAACCTGATTTTGTGCAATATGAAAAACCTGCTAAACCAGTCCATGATGCTTTTGGGCATTCCCGGTTCCGGCAAGTCTTTCTTTGCCAAGCTACTGATCGTGGCCATTGCCTTGTCTACGAAGGATGACATTATTATTTTGGACCCGGAAGGGGAGTATACGCCGCTGGTCAGGGCGTTGGGCGGCTCGGTCATGTGCTTTGCGGTGGGCGGCTCTGACTGGCTCAATGCCATGGCTATGGAGGAAGGTTATGGAGAGGGAAGCCCGGTAGCCTTCAAATCCCAGTTTATCATGTCACTTTTGAAGCAGATCGACCCTGACGGCATTCGGGCGCACCATAAGTCCATCATTGACCGCTGTGTGGCGCTGGTACTTCAGGAGCAGAAAAAGACCGGCAAAGTCCCAACCCTCTGTACTCTGCGGGAAAAGCTGCTGGAGCAGCCGGAACAGGAAGCACGGGATATGGCCCTTACCATGGAGCTGTATACCTCCGGTTCCCTGAATATCTTCGCCCATGAAACCAATGTGGATACCAGAAACCGCATCCAGTCCTATGACATCCACGATTTGGGTGAGGAGCTGAAGCAGCCGGGGTTCGTCACCATCACTGATGCCATGATCAACCGGGTCAACTACAACTGGGCGCACGGGAAGAAAACCCACGTTTTCGTGGATGAATTTCACATTGCCTACGAGAACGAATACAGCGGCAACTTTTTCACTTCCGCATGGCGTCAGTTCCGAAAGCGGAATGCAGCACCCTGTGCTATCACCCAGAATGTGGAATATATGCTGGATTCTGTGCAGGCCAGCACCATGGTATCCAACTCCGAATTTGTTGTCATGCTGAATCAGGCAGAATCCGATCAGGAGCGGCTTTCCAAACTTCTGAACATCTCCCCAGAGCAGATGAGTTATGTAAACGGCTCAGAAGCAGGCTGCGGCCTGATGCGCTATGGTAGCGCGCTGGTTCCTTTTGTCAACAGATTCCCAGCCAATACAGAACTGTATAAGCTCATTACCACCAAACCCGGTGAGGGCTTGTTTGCCAAAGGGCGGGTAGATTGCAATGCCTGATATCAAAACCAGGGAAGTAGTGTCGGGAACCATAAAGGCAGTTGACCGCAGCACTCTGGCTGGGCAGCGGATGAAGGATGCCTATGTGCAGGCAAAGGATAAGGCGGAACACAGCGTTTACTCTTCGGAGGGTAACAGCGAGGAGTATGCCTCTGATCGGATTGCGGATGGTGCTTCCACCGCAGCCCGTGAAGCTGTTCATCAGGTGGATGTGCAGGGGCACCGCATCATTCATGGCGCACAGAGAAAATCCACCCAATGGCAGGAGAATCCCCAGCCCCAGCAGTCCCCATCACAATCGACATCGGGCAGTCCACAATCTTCCCCTAACACACCTGCATCCATTTCTCCTCAGCCGGTGCAGAATAGCCCCGGAACAGAGGACATCCACCATGCACAGCAGCCCCACCGGGTATCTCCCGATGGGGCTGCTTCCTCTGGTATGGGCGGGCACTCTGAAGTTGGCTCCGGTACTTCGATTTCAAAGCAGGAAGTGGTGCACCAGCAACAGATTGCTTCTGCCAAGGCAGAGCTGAGAGCGAAACGGGCATCCCAGCAGACGGTATCTTCTGTCCCAAAGGCTCCCGGTGAAGGCAAAGTGTTCCACAGTCACCAGGTTCCAACGACAAAGGCTACTGCAACCAGACAGACGGTGAAATCTGTAGAGAGTATTACGATCAAGACTTCCGAACGCACCATCAAAACAGCAGGCCCCACGGTGAAAACCGTGGAGCACATGGGCGGCACTGCCATAAAATCCACGCAAGCCGCAGCCGAGACAGCCCAGAAAACTGCCATGATTGCCACTCAATCTGCACATCGCAGCCGGGTAGCGGCAAGAGCGGTTGCTGCGGCTGCAAAGAAAACCGCCGAATATACTGCCAGAGCTGCCAAGGCAATCGCACAGGCTATGCAGGAATTGATTTCCGTCGCTGCCGCTGGCGGTGGAACAGTTTTGATTCTGGTGATCGTATTGATTGTCATGTGTTTCGCCGGAATGATGCTTGCAAGTGACGAAAATGACACGGAGATTCTGCCGGTCAGTGAGGAGGTGAAAGCCTATGAGCCGATTATACAGAAATACGCCAAGGAACACGGAATCCCGGATTATGTGCTTTTGATTGAGGCGGTGATGATGCAGGAATCTGGCGGGCGCGGCACCGATCCCATGCAATGCTCCGAGTGCAATTTCAACACCCTCTATCCCCACACCCCCGGCTCCATTACCGACCCGGAGTATTCCGTCAATGTGGGCATCCAGAATCTTGCGGACTGCCTGCAAATTGCCCAGTGCGAAGGCCCTGTAGACATAGATGCCATCAAGCTAGCGCTGCAAGGCTATAACTATGGTCAGGGGTACATCACCTGGGCAATGCGCAAATACGGGGAATACTCTAAAGGAAATGCTATTGAGTTTTCTCTGAAAACTGCTGAGCAGTACGGCTGGAGCAGCTATGGGGATATGGACTATGTGCCCCATGTGTTACGCTATTACCCACTTGGACAAATCTTCTATGACCCGGATACTACCCAGCTAATTGTAGAGGTTGCCGCTTCGCAGATTGGCAATGTGGGAGGGGAACCCTATTGGAGCTGGTACGGATTTACGGAACGTGTAGAATGGTGTGCCTGTTTCGTCAGCTGGTGCGCCAACAAATGTGGTTATCTGGATACGTTCATTCCCAAATTTGCCGGATGCAGTACCGGTGTGCAATGGTTCAAAGCCAGAAACCAATGGGCAGACAGGACTACCACCCCGGAACCGGGAATGATTGTTTTCTTCGACTGGGACAGAGATGGTGTACCCGACCATACCGGAATCGTGGAGAAGATCGAGAATGGCTATGTATATACCATCGAAGGGAATACTTCTGATAGTGTCCGGGAGCGAAGCTATGCTCTGGGACATTCTGGAATTCTGGGGTATGGGAATCCTGACTTTTATAGTATAGCTAGAAAATAACCGAAAAAGTAAAACTCAGTGTCCACAAAAAATGGACACTGAGTTTCACAAGCGTATCCAGGCCGCATCGTTACAGGTATTTTTGCCATAACCGTGTTCCGAAATAAAAATGTCAATTAAATGTTCATTCTCAGGAGAAACCAGGCGGCGTGAACGCCGTGGATTTCCTATAGCACGGAGTGTTCGGTTACATAATACTCACGGATGCGCCTTACAATCTGCCGCATTTGACGCAAGGTAGAATACGCAATTTCTCCGGCCTCATATCTCAGTTCATATTGCTTAAGAAATTCGTCTGTTACCTCCGAACTGTATACGCACAGTTCTCTTCTCCTGTAGTACACAGCCACGGAATTTGCCTTTGGCTCCCACTCCCGCCAGATGGTTGGTTCGCTCATACCGAGCCGCCGTGCCTTGGAGAGTATCCCGGAAATCAATTCCGAAATAGTCATTGTGTTAGATTCCATTCTAGTGCCTCCTATGATAAAGTAGTCGGAAACAATTCCGCTGCTATCATTATCGCTGAAGGTCATTATGAAGGGAATATATTATACCAAAAAATTCACTGCCAGACGTGCCGGCAATGAATTTCTCGTCGCTTCTTAAAATCCGTTATACCAAATTCTTTGCGTGAAAAGTCCTGGAGTTATTGGACTTTCCCTCCGCTTTTGGTATAACCGGAATTATACCAAATTTGGTATAACTACTTCATATTCAGCAGTACAAAGAAGTGAAACACATTCTCCTGTATGGTTGCCTGAAGCTCACCATTATATTTGTCAACGCACCGTTGTACATTTTTCAATCCATAGCCGTGAATCTTGCCAGGTTTTGGCGTAGCCTGAGAGCGGCAAGGATTTTCTACCTTAATGGCCAGCATTTTTCCCCTCTGATGGATAGATACCTGAATATGAGGTCCTTGCTCAGCCGGAATCTGACAGCATTCTTCAATCGCATTGTCGATTGCGTTCCCCAGTATAATAAACAAGTCTTGCGGCAGCACTCCCAATTCTGGGGAAACCCACGCATCTATATAAAATGGGATGTGGTTCTGCTGCGCTTGTTGTAAGCCAATACTCAAAATGCTGTTAATAATGTTATTTCCCACATCAACATTGATTGTAAGCTCACCGAAATGCTGCTCGACTTCATCCATACATTGTACGGCAGCACTGTTCTGACCACCATCAACTAGGGCGTGAATTGTATTGAGGTACTTCTTGATTTCATGCCACAAGGAACGAGTCTCTTCCTGGCTTTTCTTGATGGATTCATAATATTTTAGGTCGTGCTGGTACTCCCTTTCCATCAGTTCCTTTTCTCGCTCCAAGTCATTCTTGGTACTGATGGCTTCAACATAAAAACAAATTACGATGTTGACATAGAGTGTTGCAAGTACGCCAACAATGGTTCCTGGCGGAACTTCTCCGGTACTAATGCCCGTAAAATACAGACACAAGCAGATCAAGAGGCTGACAAGTTGGGCAGTAAGCAACGGAATAATCCCCACAAAAGAAATGCGGTGCTGTTTTCTCCGGATCAGGAACGGAACAGTTTGTATCAAGATTAGATGCAGCAGTTTCGCAATTCCATTGTAGGCAATTCGTTCAAAGGCACTTCCTGAAAGGCCATTGTTTTCAATCCCAATCGCTTCAAAAACATAGGAACATAGTATATCTGACGCAAGCGATAAAATTAGAAAGACCGCAGTCAAATAAATGCTATTAGGCCAATCAATGTCATAGCAAAAACGATAAAGGAGAGCCAGGCCGACAAAAGAATATCCGATACGCCAGACAGGGGGAGCAGAGCATAAACTCATAATTGCTAATGGTGTCAGGAAAAGTGCATAACACGCAGCAGTTATACCGGTAGACAATGCAGATTTTACGTTCAGACGGTTGCAATATAACAGGATCAATATCACTTCAACAGCAACCGTGCCCAATTCAATGAGAGAATAGATGAAATTATCTGCCAATGTAATCACCTAACCTTTGGATGAACTGCTTTCTCTTTCCCTTGCTCAGTGGGATTGAGATATCGCTTTGATTTGATGTAAGTATCACATCGTTTGGCCCTACGCTTTGTACATAATTGAGATTTACCAAATAGCTTTTATGAGGCTGGGCAAAATCCTCCGCAGGCAGTTGAGAGATGAATTCTGCGAGGGACATTCTTGAGTAAAGACAGTTTCCAAGCGTGTGGATTGTCAGTTTATGATCCATTGCCTCGCAATATAGAATCTGATTCACGGTGACAACATGGTAAACACCATCACAAACGATAGATACTTTTGCAGGCTCCCGTTCTTTTATCGCTAAGGAAAGGACAGACGAAAAGAGTGCGTAAGAAATTGGCTTTGCCAAGTAACGGAAAGCAACGCCGTAGCCCTGGATGGTATACGAACTGCTCTTGGTTACGAAAATCACCAACGGAGGATTTGCTTTGGCTTTTAACTGCTCTGCAACCTCAAACCCATTTGGCGCAGGCATTTCAATATCCATAAATACGATATCGTAAGGAACCTTCTCGACAGCAAGCAGTAAATCTATGGCGGCATCATATGTGTCCACAGCCAGCGTTGAATTGTACTGATGGATAAAAGACAGCATCACCTTACGCTGATCAGCTTCATCATCACAAATCGCAATCCGCACAGAAATCACCTACCTGGCAAAGTCATTTTTACGGATATAATAGCACATCTGAAGGCATTATGCAAATTAAGAAAAGGTGTCCATTCGGCTCATCAAATCCGAGTGGACACCTTTTTCTATTATTTTTTCGTACGCACTTTGGGGGAGCGAAAGTTAGCCATAGTTTGTAGAATTTCCAAAGCGAGTTTCTGCGTAACAGAATCCATTTTACGCAGGTAAATGTCGACCATTTTGCTTACTCCTTCATTTGCGTCGTCGTAGAAAAGGGTATTTCCATCTATTTCAAGCACTTGAACAATTTGCTTCAAAACAGGATATGGTGGTACGATTCGTCCACACTCTACAGCCCCAATATATTTATCAGACTTGTGAATAATCTGAGAAAGCTCCTCCTGAGTTAAGCCTTTTCTTTCTCTGCCTCTTCGTATTATTATTGAAAGCTCGTTTCCTTGATCCATAAGCAACACCTCATTTTTCCTTATAATATCAGGAAAAACGCAATGCAAACACTTAGCAATAATAGGTTTTTCGGATTGTACTACAAGTATTTTGACTTTTCACGGCGCAATTCTGACCTCTTACGGCATGGCTATTGCATATCTTTGAAAAAATTATTACTATATATCCTGTAACAATACTCAAAACCTATTCTTACTATTACTGGGAGGTACATATTATGAAAACTCGAAAGAACACGTTGCATATGATGGGTGCATTTCTCGCACCGCTGGCACTGGCACTTGCATTTTTAACGTCCAATTCCACCTGTTTTTTCCTCTCCTACCAGCCGGATGAGCCTGCCAATCTGAAGGAAATGATTTCTCGTCAGGCAAGGATGAGAAGGTAATGCTGTATCGAATATCTCAAAGGATTGTCCGCACTTGGCAAAGTGAGCAGATCATTCCGAGCGAAAGCTCAGAAGCATATGTGTACGGTGTTCAGCTGCTCTTATCTACGTTAGTAAATATATTTTGCATTGCGGTAATCTCTGTTTTAGCTGCTTTACCCCTTGCGTGGATTCCATTCCTTGTGGGGTTTGTTCCTCTGAGGGTTTCCGCCGGAGGTTTTCATGCCAAGACGCCATTGAGATGTTTCATTACCTTCTGTGGCACTTATCTAATTTTCATCGCCTTGGTGCTGCATTTGCATGACGCAGGGATAAGACTTGCAATTCTAACCAACAGTATTGTTACAGTTTTATCGGTATATCTGTGTTCCCCTATCCCTGCGTCAAACAAGCCCCTTTCCGATGAGGAAATTCCTCAAAAGCGTATGCTTAGCACTGTCATTACTTCTGTCTTACTGCTCATTTCCTTCTCGTCGATAAAATTCAATACAGCCTTATCCTTTACCCTCTATTTATCATTTGGCGAACTGATAGCTGCTGCATTTTTACTTACCAGCAAAATAACAATGGTGATTTCTAAAAGTCCCGCAGGAGAACAGCAATGTTTATGAATGAAACAATTTCTTTAAGTTGTGTGCCATGCTGACCGTATATTCATTAATGACGCATACTCAAGATTGTTACCTGTCCATACTGTATCGTAGGAAATTACCACTTGAAAACCTTCACTGTATGAATCTGCCTGATCAGCAGTTCATAACATCCTAAATGCCGAAGAGTTGTGCACATCTAAGGGGTTTGAAGAAATTCTTGCCGTAAGCCATCAGCGGCAAAGGGCACAGTTGATGGTAACATCTACCCAAAAAAGGAGGACATATGCGAACAGTCAAAAAAGTATCTGCGTTAGTACTTACCGTAATGCTGCTGATGTCTATTATGGTGCTTCCCGCATCCGCAACAACTAGCGATTTTTATCACTTTCCACTTGTAACCCAGTCTATGGGTGGAAGCTATATGGCTGCTGCAGTTGCCGCCCAGAAATTCCTGATGGTCTATGATGAGAATTTCAAGCAGAGAATTTCTCAGAGTGGTGGAACTGATGGATTTTTTGGACCAACTTCTGCTGCAGTGACGCGCGACTTTCAGCAAAGAGAGAGCCTAGTACCCGTGGACGGAAAGGTAGGGTCTGTTACCTGGACGAAGTTTGAGGAGCTAATGAATTGGACTACAATTTCTTCCATCGGATTGGTGTATGGCATGGGTGTTCTGGATAATTCCACTCGAGCAAAAAACTGGGTTATTATTGGTAACGCAGGATATAGCGCTGTTACGCAGAATGGTGTCGAAACGGCTAAATTTTATTATCCATAATAATGATTGCCATCTCTGACAATTGTGCTTTCATACCCTGAAGTACTTAGTGAAGGAATGAGTAAGTCATTATAGGGAAATAGCCTCTTTGGGGCATAGGTAGATAATTTACCTATGCCCCAACAGTCACATAAATATGGGGGTTCATTTTTTGGATTGACGTAAGTCTTGTATGTGAGAAAGGATCTATATGAATAGGAAAAACTATATTTGTATTTTGGCAACAATATCACTTTTTGCATTCTTATGCATGGGTTGTCAGAAGAACCCTCAAAGCGCATTGATCATAGGAAAAAATAATGACGGTGTAGGTAATATTTCAGTTGAATCATCGCCAGAATTCCATGATACTGATTCGACTCAGGCAATAAATATCATGTCTGATTTCTTAAGTTCAGACAGTAGTGTGAACTTTCACCTAGAAATTAATGACACTATACCCATGTATAATATGCCTGTAGTACAAGTGCAGCCTCATTCTCTGACAGCAGAAGATGCCAATCATATTGCCCATACTCTTTTTCCCGGATCTGTGTTCTATGAAGCTGAACCAGATAGATCATATAACTTCTCAAAAGATGAGATCCAAACAAAAATACAGCGTTGGTCGCTTTACTCAAATGAAAGTGCGCTTAGAGAATTATATGGACAGCAAAAATATGGAAGTGCTGTGGAAGTAATTAAGGAATATATTGCACGGTATACAGAATTGTACGAATCTGCACCACAAGACAACCCACATAAAGTATGTCAATGGGTAATGCAAAAGACTTCCAACTATTTAGTACCTGCCGACGAATTAATTGGGGTTGATATATCAAACGATAACGATGAAATATCTGCAAAGTTTACTGCCGAAGGAATTCCATATTACTTCACTGCTGCAACTAGAAATAAGGACGATTTCAAAGTTAACATGGTATCGGTTTCTATATACGACGGTATAAGTCCCTCCAATATTGACAGCAGAATCTTTCGAGCTCAACTTTGTAGAGGAGAAGAACCTGGAGCAGATCAAATTGGCTTCGCACGTAAAACAGCAGAAGAACTGCTATCGAATCTAAATTTTGGTGACTGGATTATTGACGAATGCTATGTTGGCAATGGATTTTATGAGCATCCAGATGAACGTGTGATATACGTAAAGGCCGTTCCAGTGTTCAACAATGTTCCTGTTTTGAGGAGGCCTCAGCTTGCAAGTTTAAGAAATGAAGATGGATATGCAGCGAGCCAGTATTATACAGAGGCCAACTTTGAATTTGCACCGAGTGGAAAAATAATCTCGTTTACATTATACACTCCTCTTGATATTCAGAGCTTTGTAACCAACAATGCCAAGGTTATGAGCATAGAGGAGCTTGTGGAAAAATCTCAAGAATTGCTTAGGCTGACAGATGCTTATGCATACGGATTTGGAATGCTACTTGATTATGTTGAAGAAGAAGTTGAGTGTAGTGTAAAAGTTTCTGATATGGAATATGGGTTGTCTAGGATAAAGGTTCCAAATCAAGACAATTGTTATTACTATGTTCCTTCAATACTTCTAAAAGGCTGGCCTGAATGCATAGGAAAAGAGTCAGGAACAACTTACTACTATAGTGAGGTGCCTGAAACATTAATGGTAATTAATGCGCTTGACGGTTCCATAATTAACTCGACCAATGCATAGATGCATCAACATAGAGCTAAAATGAACATGCATAGTACAAATTGCATCCAGTCTACCAGATGTAGAAATCCGAGAAGGCCTTCTAGCTAGTAAATATTATAATAATCATTTGGAGAAAACAGTTCATGTACAAACATACCAATATACTCCCGCAAATTCATAGGGGCTTTGGCCTGCGGTTTTTGCTGTCTGTAATTTCATTTATTGGGCTGACTTTTTCTACTTTCCTCCAGTCGACATTGAAAGCCTCGCAGGAAGGTGGACGATTTTACCAGGGATATCACAATGAACTGATTACTCAGGCACTTTCTTCAGATGTCCTCTCCTCCTTTCTCCCGGTTCTAGTTACGATCCCTCTGTCCGCTGGTTATTTGGAGGATGTAAAAAGTAAATTTGCTCGGTTTTGTCTTATCCGAGACAGTTATCCCGGTTACCTTTTCAGCCACTGCACTGCCTGCTGGTTTTGCGGCGGTAGTACAGTATTTTTGGGAATCTCAGTTACCTGGGGTGTGACAACACTGATTCTTCCCCCTATGGAGCAAGTTGTTGAAAGCTATATAGATATTACGTCTACGATCATAACGCAGTTGTTACTGCTGTTTCTCAACGGTGGCCTATGGGCAGTCCTAGGCATGACCATGAGTACCATCATGGAGAGCAAGTACATTGCCTACGCTTCCCCCTTTATTGTGTACTACCTCCTGGTCATTCTCTATGAGCGTTACTTCCCCAATGCCTGGCTTCTCTACCCCAAGAACTGGCTTGACCCTGAGATCTGGCCCTATGGGGTAGGAAGCGCAGCCTTGTTCCTGCTGGAATTGACGTTCCTGTGCGGACTGGTCTTTTACATCCGGGGAAAAAGGAGGCTGGAGCAGCTATGAAAGAAATTCGTCAATCCTTTTCCATTGCCGGATATAACTTCTGCCTGTGGCGGGGAAATCACCGGATTTTGGTGACCTTCTTGCTGGCCTTCATTCTGTGCTTCCTGCTTTCAGACAAGGCTGTGACATTTGCCGTAGAGCATAACACCACCATGCAGCTTGTGGAGGTGTTTATCTGGAGCTTTGGTGATAGCGGTTCTATCCTCTTGGCCTCGGTACTGTTGGTGCTGCTCTTTGCGGATATGCCCTTCTTGTCTTCCGGTACACCGCTCTATCTGGTGCGAACCAAGCGGAAAACCTGGATCACCGGTCAGGTAATTTACATTCTGGCGGCTACCTTTGTGTATCTGCTGTTTGTGCTGATCTGCACCGTATTTTTCTCCATGCGTCAGTCTTTCACCGCCAATATGTGGAGTCCCACGGCGGCAATCCTGGGTTACACCAATGCGGGAAAGCGGGTAGCCATTCCCGCATTGGTGAAAACCCTGGAAATGAGCTGGCCCTATCAAAGCATGGTGTCTATCTTTTTCCTGATGCTGGGCTACACCTCCGTCATGGTCATGCTCATGCTTCTGTGTAACCTCTGCTTTGGACAGGTAGCAGGCGTGGTCAGCGTATTGGTTTACAGTGTATATGGCATCCTCATGCAGCCGGACACGATCCAGCTTATTTTGAAGTTGCCGGATGAAGCCTATTACATTGCAAATGTCATCATCGGCTGGGTGTCGCCATTAAATCAGGCCACCTACCATATGCACAACTTCGGTTACGACAAACTGCCCCGGATGTGGCAGTCATATTGTATTTTTACAGGTCTGGTTGTCATGCTTTTCTTCCTTGCCATACGAGCAGCCAAACAATACCAGTTCACCTTCACAGGAACGGAGGGGTAGTATGGACAACTGCATAGAAGTTCTGAATGTCAGCAAATCCTTTGGGGAAGAAAAAGTGCTGAAAAATGTGTCCCACACTTTTGAAAAGGGGAAGATTCACGGTATCGTTGGCAACAACGGTTCCGGCAAGACCGTCCTAATGAAATGTATCTGCGGCTTTCTCCGCCCGGATGAAGGAAAAATTCTGGTCAACCACATAGAAGTGGGTAAGGAAACGGACTTCCCGGAGGATATTGGCATTATCATCGAAACGCCGGGATTCCTGCCCCATCTTTCCGGCTTCCAGAATCTCAAGCTGCTGGCCTCCCTTCGTAAAATTGCCAACGACCACACCATCCGGGACACCATCGAATTGGTTGGCCTTGACTCTGGCTTAAAAAAGCCCGTGGGAAAATACTCCCTAGGTATGCGCCAGCGGTTGGGCTTGGCCCAGGCTCTTATGGAAGATCCCAGCCTGCTGATCCTGGACGAACCGCTCAACGGTCTGGACAAGAATGGCGTTCTGCATATACGGGAGCTTATCAAAAATCTCCGGTATCAGGGCAAGACCGTGATCCTCGCCAGCCACAACCAGATGGACATTGACGAGCTGTGCAATACGGTCTGTGAAATGGACGCGGGAATTTTAACGGTGGTGCGGTAAATGGAAAACATACTCATTGCGGAAGATATCCGCAGCTATTTCCCGGAAGCGGGGCCATTCTCTCTGACCATTCACGCAGGGCAGCGTGTCTATGTGCAGGGAAGCGAAACAAGCTGCAACGCCCTGTTTGAAATGCTTACCGGTCTGAGAAAGCCGGATGAGGGCAGCGTCACCCTGCTGGGGCAGAATCTCTATTCTATGGGAGAAGCAGAACGGGCGGCATTTCGTCGGGACAGCATTGGGGCCGTCCCAAAGGGCGGCGGCTTCCTGCCGGAACTAACCTTACTGGAACAGGTTTGTCTGCCCATGGTATTGGCGGGGCTATCCAGGGACGAGATCCGAAGCCGCATCCGAAAGAACCCCTTTGACTACCTGCCCCTGCATGACCTTTATAACCAAGGAAAACGGTGTACACCCCGAACCTTAGCGCTTGCATCACTACTCCGTGCCAGTGTTATGAACCCGCCAATTCTGATTCTGAATGCTTCTTTTAAGCATCTATGCGAAAAAGATGCCAAACTTGTTTGGCAGGAGGTAAAAACTATTTTACCAAAAGAACATGGTTTTCTCTATTTGGGCAGTACCCCTGCACCTACGTGCATAGACTGGACAGAACAAATTTCCGGGAGGTAAGGAATATGAAAAAAAGCGTTTTATC
>ERZ827458.1576-NODE-1576-length-15125-cov-2.709954_pt1 | contig 15125 bp, 10 predicted proteins | sample MGYA00519706_ERZ827458 | MGnify/ENA primary metagenome ERZ827458 (study PRJEB31778, sample SAMEA3449309) | human gut metagenome | biome: human gut; feature: human-associated habitat; material: faeces | place: United Kingdom | collected 2010/2012 ...
ACTGTTGCATGATGTTGTGGAAGATACGGTCATGACGGAAGAGGAGATTGCAAAAGAGTTCAACCCGGATGTGGCATTGTTAGTCGATGGTGTTACGAAGTTGGCACAGTTGTCCTATGATGCAGATAAGGTGGAAAAACAGGCGGAGAATCTGCGAAAGATGTTTTTAGCAATGGCAAACGATATCCGTGTCATTCTGATCAAGTTAGCAGACCGTCTGCACAATATGCGTACCTTAAAATATATGACACCGGAGAAGCAGAAGGAAAAGGCAAGAGAGACCATGGATATCTATGCTCCGATTGCCCAGCGACTCGGTATTTCTAAAATTAAGATCGAATTAGAGGATTTATCCTTAAAATATTTAGAACCGGAAGCATATTATGATTTAGTAGAGAAGATCGCACTGAAAAAGAGTGCAAGAGATGACTATATCCAGAAATTAGTAGAAGAAGTCCGCAGCCATATCACCAATGCGGGCATTGAAGCAGAGATTGATGGAAGAGCAAAGCATTTCTTTAGTATTTATAAGAAGATGGTCAATCAGGATAAGACTCTAGATCAGATTTATGACCTCTTTGCCATTCGGATCATTGTAAAAGATGTCAAGGACTGCTACGCGGCATTAGGAGTCATCCACGAGATGTACAAACCGATACCGGGACGTTTTAAGGACTATATTGCGATGCCAAAGCCGAATATGTATCAGTCACTGCATACAACACTGATCGGACCGGACGGACAGCCGTTTGAGATCCAGATCAGAACCTATGAGATGCATCGGACAGCCGAATACGGTATTGCCGCACACTGGAAGTACAAAGAGGCTTCAAACGGTGGCAATGTAGAGAATCAGGAAGAAGAGAAGTTAAGCTGGCTGCGTCAGATTTTAGAGTGGCAAAAGGACATGTCCGATAACCGGGAATTTATGAGTCTGTTAAAGAGTGATCTGGACCTTTTTTCAGATACGGTATTCTGTTTTACGCCTTCCGGAGATGTCAAAAATCTTCCAACCGGCTCTACGCCGATTGATTTTGCCTATGCGATCCATTCTGCCGTAGGGAATAAAATGATCGGTGCAAAAGTCAATGGCAAACTGGTAACGATTGACTATGTTATTCAGAACGGTGACCGGATTGAGATCATTACTTCCCAGAACTCGCACGGACCAAGCCGTGACTGGCTGAATATTGTCAAGAGTACACAGGCGAAAAATAAGATCAACCAGTGGTTTCGAAGTCAGTTCAAGGAAGAGAATATCGCAAAGGGTAAGGAACTGATCTCGCAGTATTGTAAGATGAAGAGTATCGAACTCTCAGATATCAATAAGCCGGAATATCAGAATAAGATTTTAAGAAAATACGGATTCCACGACTGGGATTCTGCACTGGCAACCGTGGGACACGGAGGACTCAAGGAGAGTCAGGTTGTCAATCGGATGTTAGAAGAATACAAAAAGGATCATGTCGTACCGATGACAGATTCGGATGTATTAGAGAATATCCAGGATGCGAATATCTCTAAGACGATCCCACAGAAATCAAAGAGCGGAATTGTCGTAAAAGGACTGTATGATGTCGCAGTACATTTTTCAAAATGCTGCAGCCCGGTACCGGGAGACGAGATTGTCGGTTTTGTTACGAGAGGCAGAGGCGTATCCATACACAGAACGGATTGTATCAATATTATCAATCTGTCGGACATGGATCGTGCCAGACTGATCGATGCAGAATGGCAGCAGGGAGCAAGTGAGGGCAGCAACGGACTCTATCTTGCAGAGATTAAGATTTTTGGAAACAACCGTACCGGATTGTTAGTAGATATTACAAAGATTTTTACAGAGCGTGGGATTGATATCAATGCGATCAACTCCAAAACGAGTAAGCAGGGAGTAGCGACGATTTCCGTTTCCTTTAATACAAAGGGAAAAATGGAGCTGCAAAGTCTGGTGGATAAGATCCGTCAGGTGGAGAGCGTGATCGATATTGAAAGAACAACCGGTTAGAACAGAAGTGACAGGCGAGGTAAGGAATGGCAGATTTAAAGGTAAGACATTTAGTAGTCGGAGCAGTGGCAACGAACTGCTATATTGCAGAAAACAGAAAGACAAAAGAAGCACTGATCATTGATCCGGGTGACAATGCAGCGCGGATCGAACAGATCATCAAAGAGGATGGCGTTGTTCCGGTAGCTGTGCTTTTGACACATGGACATTTTGACCATGCAATGGCAGCGCAGGAAGTTGCAGAGCAGTATGGGATAAAAATCTATGCTCGGTTATGAGATAAAAGAGTTTCCTAGAATACTAGCAAGGCCCCCTGTTGATCCAACAGACTTTACATATAGAGATATTAGAAATCGAATTATTGCTCTAGGTGGAGATGATAATGGAACTGTTCGTTATGCGACTAGAAGAACCTTTGTAGCAGATCTGACATTTGAGCAAAAGTCTTGTAATATTGAGGTGAACGATTCTATAAATCAGAAATTTATTGAAATTTCTACTAGACAGGCATCTTTCAATAGTATGCATATAGATGAAAAAATTGCTGAGATTGCAAACCTTATTGAAAACCTGTTGAAACAAGATGGAAAATTTATCACACCAGAATATGAAGATGTATGTTGTGGCTTCATTGACGATACGATAGTAAAGAATTATAGAAAGAAAATGCAGTGCTTTAGACATTGCACAGATGAAGCAATAGAGGAAAGAAAGACATACTCCGAAGAACAAAAAAATTTCCTTGTTGATTATGGACTTACAATGGTAAAAGCTATTCATGAATTGGTGAAATAAAGAATAGTAACATAGGCAGCTAGTAGGAACATTTTAAAGCAGTATTTATGTGCTACAAGAACAGAAATAGAGAATCCAAGTTATAAATTAATTAAAAGTGATAGCATACAGTTATGCATATTTGTTTGTAAATATACATAACTGTATTTTTTATTACGGGCAGGGCTCTTCGGGGTTCTGCCCTTTTTCTCTTTTTCCAGACCAAAAGACCACCTGCTGGAAAAGAACAAGAAAAACCAGAAAGGATGTGGTGACTTATCATTATAGGAATTGACCATGGATATTATGCCATAAAAACTCCCCATGTATGTTTCCCGACCGGACTGACCGGATACGATTACGAGCCGTATACCATGCAGAATGTCCTACAGTACAATGGGAAATTTTATGTGTGTGGAACCGGGCGGCAGACGCTGGTGAGAAGTAAGACTTCCAATGACAATTATTATCTTTTGACAATGGCAGCCATTGCCCAGGAAATCCGCTATCGCCGGGGAGAGCGGAAAACAGATGTAGTTCTGGCAGCCGGTCTTCCACTGGCAAGTTTTGGCAGGGAGAAAAAAGGCTTCCGGGAATATCTGTTTCGGAAAGAGCAGCCTCTGCGTTTCCGGTACGAGGATGAGAGCTATGAGATCCGGATTCAGGATGTAAAACTGTTCCCACAGGGATACTCAGCCCTGGCTCTCCACCCGGAATGTGTTCGGGACGAGCCTTCTGTTCTTCTCGCAGATATCGGTGGCTGGACCGTAGACCTGATGCGGCTGGACAACAGTGTTCCAAATGCCGCTACCTGCCGCAGCCTGGAACTTGGTGTGATCCGGTGTGTGGATGAGATCACCGAGCAGGTACGCAGAAATACCGGACTGTCTGTAACGGATATTCAGATCGAACGTGTTCTGAACGGCCAGAGCTGCAGCATGGACCCGGCCGCAAAAGAAATCATTGTCCGGCAGGGAAGGCTCTACACGGAGAAAATACTGTCTGCAATTATGGAAGCCGGGTTCGATCTGAAAGCGATTCCGTCCGTGATCATGGGCGGCGGAGCCAGCATTCTGAAACGGCACGTGACACCGCAGGACGGGCTGTGTCGGCAGATTTACCTGACAGACGTACACGCCAATGCTTCCGGCTATGAGCGGATTGTGGGGCAGATGTGCGCGAAGTAAAGAGACCCGTTTTCTCGTTCCGCCTGAACCTTGATAACCCGGATCACAAAAGGGCATGGGAGATCCTGCAAAGTGTTCCAGATGGACAGAAGAGCAGCTATCTGGTTCAGGTGATTTTAAAAGATCAGGAAAACAACCAGCTGGAGAAAAGCATCCGGCAGGCAATCCGGGAAGAACTGGCAGGTGTTTCCATTTCTGGCTCCGGGGAGAGTGTTTCAAAAAAGGAAGAAATCCCGTCCCAGATGCTGGATTTTCTCTCCGGGCTTGAGGATGCATTCTGAAAAAGTCAAGTCTTTCCTGGTGATAAAATAGCCAAATTTCAAGCAGTCAAATTAGTATAAATCACGGATTTTTGAAAGGGGTGATGCCTATTGAATGTTATTGGATCTGCATCCTTTGGGAGCTTTTGAGAGCCTCATATTCGTTGGGTATTGTGAATAGCTTTCTGTCACGTTTTAGGGTATGTTGTATGTAGAAAAAAGAAAGGAGAACGAACACAATGGAGATGAAAAACATATGCGGAAAAATCCCGGTAGAGCTGCATGAAAAGCTAAAACTGGAAGTCGAAGAGTTAGGAATCAGCATACCAAAATACCTTGAAATGGTAATCGAAGAACACATGACAAGAAAAGGAGAAAAGACGAACATGGCAGATTTAAGAACAGTAGCAGTACAGGTAACCGAGGATTTATTTTCCAGACTGAAAGCAGTCCTCGCCAGGAATGGCATGAAACAGAAAGACTTCTTAATCGGGCTTATCGAAGATGCAATCGAAAAAGAAGAAGCCAAATGGAAAGCAGAGTCAGAGGAAGCCGAAGAAACAGAAATGGAAGATCCTGAGACTGCGAAATCAGAACCGGATGAAGAGTCAGCAGAACCTGAAGCAGATGAAGAGCCGACAGAGCCAGAAAACGAAGAGCCAGCGGAAGCAGAGCCAACAGAACTGGAAACCGAAGAAGCAGAAGAATCTGAGCCAGAGGAAGCGGAATCAGAAGAATAGACATCACAAAACAGAAACCAAGAGACGGAAACGGTGCAGAGAAATCTGCACTGTTTTTTTCGCAGCGAAGGGAGGCTGATAGCCGGAACAATTCGATTTTTTGACCTGTTCAGTGGAATCGGAGGATTCCGAGAAGGGCTGCACAGGGCAGGGGGCTTCACCTGTGTCGGACACTGTGAAGCAGATGCATATGCAGACCACAACTACCGGGTGCTGTTTGATACGGAAGGAGAGTGGTTCTGCAATGACGCAAGAAATATTGAAACAGAACGAATGCCGGACTTTGATCTTTTATGTGCGGGATTTCCTTGCCAGGCATTCTCAATCGCTGGACGAAGGGAAGGATTTGCCGATGCAAGAGGAACCCTTTTCTTTGAAGTTGCCAGACTGGTTGCAGACAAACGACCTGCGTATTTTCTCCTTGAAAACGTACCCGGTCTGCTTTCGCATGACAAAGGGCGGACGTTTCACACCATCCTCAGTACGCTATCTGAACTGGGGTATCATGTCGAATGGAAAGTGCTTAACAGCAAGGATTTCGGAGTCCCCCAGTCAAGGAAGCGGGTGTATATTGTCGGATATCTTGATGGAAGATGTGCCGGAAAAATATTACCTTTCCCAAAAGCAAATGGAACAGCTCTTATACAAGTCCATGCTGGCAAACAGGGAGAAAGAGTCTACGCAGAAGAAGGACTGAGCTGCACGCTGACCAGCGGGGCTGGTGGTATGGGCGGCAAGACCGGATTATACGAAGTCGGTATCCCAATCAAGGAAAACACCCGAAAAGGATACAAGATGGCCTACGAGGGGGACAGCATCGATCTCGGATATCCGGGAATCAACAGTCGCAGGGGGAGAGTCGGGCATGAGATCGCCCATACTCTGACGACCGGAAACCAGCAGGGAACACTGCATTTTGTAGATATCTCCCCTCCGCCGCTGGTGACAGACGTTGCAAGATGTCTGAATACCAGACAGGATTCCAGCATCCATAACCACAGAGGCGAAAGTTCCGGGGTGCTGGTGGAAGAACCGCCAAGGGCAGTGCTGACACCGGCCAAGGAAAAAGTCCGCCAGAATGGAAGAAGGATGAAAGAACCGGAAGAGCCAATGTTCACCATTACGGCAACTGACCGTCATGGAGTGATTTACCACGGCAGAATCCGCAGGCTGACGCCAAGGGAGTGTCTGCGGCTGCAGGGATATCGGGATGGTCAGATTTCCAAGATGGAAAAAGAAACATCGGATAACCAGCTTTACAAGCAGGCCGGTAATGGTGTCACTGTCAATGTCATTGAAGCAATAGGCAGAAATTTGAAAGCAGTAGATGAAGAGATCCAAAGCGGCTCACCTGTTCCAGAAGCGAAGGGTGGGTGAAGCAGATCGACCTAAAAGACCAGTATTTTGGTACAGAGATTGAGATGACAGGTATCAGCCGCTATGATGCGGCTGTTGCGATTGGAAGAATGTTCGGAACAGAGCCATATCATATCCGTTCTTACGATTCCTGGTGTGTAAAAGATTCAGATGGAAAAACGTGGAAATTTTCAAGAGACAGCAGTATCGACTGTGAAAGGCTGGCAAATGGTACTGTAATAGATGCCGATGGAGATTATTCGACAGAAATGGTATCCCCGAAATTGGAATATTCGGAAATGGGGAAACTCCAGGAAGTGGTGCGGTGTGTCAAAAACGCAGGTGCTTTTGTCAATTCATCCTGTGGCATGCATGTCCATGTGGACGCATCCAATCATACACCAAGGAGTCTGAAAAATGCACTGACGATCATGTACTGCAAAGAGGATATTCTGTTCAAAGCCTTAAATGTACAGACGAGAAGGGAAGATGAGTATTGTCAGAAAGTCCGTCCTATGGTATTGGAGAAGATCCGCCGGATGCCAAACAGCACCATCACGATGGAAAAATTCAAAAGGGCATGGTATGAGGGAAATGACGGAAGCTCCGAGCATTACAACTGGACAAGGTATTATGCCTTAAACCTACATGCTGTTTTTTCCAATGGAACACTGGAATGGCGTTGTTTTGAAAGCACCCTCCATGCAGGAAAAGTCCGGTCAAACATTACGCTGGCACTGGCCATATCCGCACAGGCGATCAACCAATCCTGTACCCATGCCAAAAAGACGGAGATCGGGGATAACCCGGCATTTACATTCCGTACCTTTCTACTTCGTCTCGGATTGATCGGGGACGAGTATAAAAATGTGCGGAAGCATCTGCTTGTCAATCTGGACGGGGATAAGGCATGGCGGTATGACAAAAGCACCTATGCCTGTCTGCAGAATCCAAGACGGACAGAAGATGCAAGATAACAGAATAACGAGAACAGACAGGCCGGGTGGAAACATCCGGCTGTTCTTATGAAAAATGAAGAAAAAGAAGAAAGAGGTAGAAAACATGAAGAATAAATATCGATTCAGGCGAATCCTTTCCGGGGTGATGGCCGCAGTTACCATCTTATCCACGGTCATTTCACCGCTGACCGTTTATGCTTCAGAAGAGCCGAAAGCGGCAGAACCGCCAGTGTATGAAGCTGTAAAGGATCTGCTGGATGAAAATGAAGTGGTAAAAGCCACCGATCTGGAGCTGGAAGTCGGACAGGAGTTTGATGTTTCCAGTGACCGCACGAATCTGGAAATCGAGGATGAAAGCAAGGTCAATGTGACATTCCAGAAAGCAGAGAATGACGCCGGGGAGAACTTCAGCACCAGCCATGCAGACACTTACCATGCCGTTTATTATGTGGAACCAGTCAACCAGAACCATCCGGTTTATCAGATTGGGAGAAACCTGATCGTAAAAGAGCCTGTGGCAGCGTCTCAGAGTGAACCACAGACAGAACAGGCAGTTACAGAAGAGGATACAGGTTCTGATGATGAGGAAGCTGCCTCGCAGGAAGAAACTGAGACAGAGCCTGTAGAGACAGAAATTGTTGAGCCGGAGACAGCTGAATCTGAAACAGAAGAACCGGAAGAAACAGAACCCGAATTTCAGGACGGACTTTCCGAATCCGAGTTTGATGCTGCATTAGAGGAATCCGAAACAGAAAATACAGCCGATGAAGAATCCGGGCTGACACTCAGCGATGTCCTGGAGCAGGCAGGGGAACAGGATATTGACCTGATGGCAATGGAAGATGGGGAAACCGTTTCATTCACCGCAGTCAATACCAGTACAAGGGCAACACAGGACGTAAATGTGACAAGAGGGACTGCATACTATTATGCAGACTACGGTCTGGGTTCCTACGTAACTTATAAATATACTGTAAAATTTGGAAACGTGTCTGCAACTGCCTACTGTGTGCAGCCGTCCAAGGCAGGACCTGGGGATGGTGTCTATAAGATCACCAAACTGGGTGACAGCAAAGCACTGGCAAAAGTATGCTACTACGGCACAAAAGCATCCGGCGAAAATGGATTTTTCTCAGAGAAACATCCTGATTTTTCCGCTGGAAAACAGTTTATCATTGTCCATCTGGCTGCGTCTTATGCCAATAACAGTAGTGACGCTTTTTCCGGTACGAATGCAACCGGACAGGCTCTGGCAATGGAACTCTACAATTATTGCATGAGCCAGCCGGAGATACCGGAAGTGGACATGAGTTTCTCCAATGCAAATGTTACCGCATATATCAGCGGCAACAGCCAGAGAACAGAAGAGATCACCTTCAAGGCATCCGAACTGCAGACCATCACCATGAAACTGCCGTCCGGTGTCAGACTGCATAATGTGACAACCGGAAAGACCAGCAGTGTAGGTGCATCCGTGGAAATCTGCGGCGGTACCAAATTCTACTTATCTGCACCGCTGACACAGGCAGTGGATGTCAAAGGGGAATGGTCTGTCACCATGAAGGGAAGCATCATCAAAGATTATTCCGCTTATAAGATCACAACCGGAAGCGAGACACAGGACCTTGCCCTGGTATTTGGCGAGGGTGTGACCGATGAGAAATATGTAGATTTTAAAGTATCATGGGTAAAACAGGCAACTCTGGAGATCGTAAAGAAAGACCGTAAGAGCAACAAAGCCATCGCAGGTGCAGTTTATGGCGTTTATAGTGACAAGGATGGAAAGAACCTGATCACAAAGATGCCGGCCACAGATGCCAACGGAGCTTCCAGCGTTACGATCACCAAAACACAGGATACCGTATACCTGAAAGAGATCTCCGTACCAAACGGATATCTGCTGGATACCAAAGCCTACGATGTGAAACTGGTCATCGGGGATACCGTAAAACAGACCGTTACCGATGCAGAGCAGATGGCAAGCCTGACCGTTTACAAATTAGGCGAAGTCCTGACCGGAGCAAAGGTGACCGATGATGGTGTTTCCTTTGTTTATACAGAGCAGAAACAAAAAGGCGCGGTTTACAACGTTTATGCTGCAGAGGACATTGTATCCGCAGACGGAACAATCATCTACAAAAAAGATGCACTGGTTAAAGCCGGACTCACCACCGGGGATGACGGAAGTGCCACACTGGATAAGTTATATCTGGGGAAATATGTGGTAAAAGAAATGCAGGCACCACAAAATCTGGTATGCACTGGTGAAAGCCAGGAGATCACCCTTTCCTATGCCGGAAGTAATGTGGAAAAGGTCATGGGAAGCGTGACATTCAAAAATGACCGCCAGAAAGCAAGCGTGAGTGTATACAAACAGGATAAAGAAACCAGGAAATATCTTCCGGGCGGCACTTATGGTCTGTATGCCGGAAATGACATCAAAGCAGCGGACGGAACCATTGTGGTCAAGAAAGATACTCTCATTGAGAAAGCAGTGACCGGAACAGACGGAAAAGCCGTATATCAGGCAGACCTGCCAATCGCCAACAGCTACTACATGAAAGAGCTGGGTGCACCAGCTGGATATGTGAGAAACGGCGAGGATGTGTACTCCTTTACCTTCCAGTACACAACAGACAAAGAGGCAACGGTTTCTTTCAACCATACGTTCCAGAATGAGCGGATCAATGCGAAGATCAAACTGGTAAAAGAGGATTCCGAAACCGGAAAGACCGCACAGGGAGATGCAACACTTGAGGGTGCTGTTTACGGATTGTATGCCCGTGAAGATATCGTACATCCAGATGGACAGACAGGTGTTCTTTACCCGGCAGGAACACAGATTGCAACCCTGACTACGGATACAGAGGGAAATGCAGAAGTCGCAGACCTCTATCTCGGAAAGTATTACGTGAAAGAACTGACTCCGCCTGTCGGATATCTGACAGACACGGAAGAACATGATCTGGAGTGTAATGACGAGGGAGATCTGGTTCAGACGGTAGAACGTACCGCAACTTCTCTGGAAGATGTGATCAAACAGCCGTTCCAGGTCATTAAAGCAGCCAACAATGGTAAGACCGATGCCGATCTGTTAAAAGGTGTGGGATTCAGTGCATATCTGGAGAGCAGCCTGAAGAAAAATAAGGACGGTTCCTATGACTTTGCATCTGCTACTCCGGTCGTGCTGACCGCAGACGGACAGACAGAAATGTTCACGGATGAGCGTGGATATGCATGCTCCATTCCGCTTGCATACGGAACCTACATTGTAAGAGAAACCACCACACCGCACAACTTCAAACCAGTCGATGACTTTAAGGTTGTGATCTCGGAAAACAATCCGGATCAGCCGCAGGTATGGCGTGTGCTTCTGGACGAAGAGTTTGAAGCAAAATTAAAGATCGTCAAAAAAGATGACGAGACAAAGAAATCTGTCCTGGTTCCGAATACCGAGTTTAAAGTATACAATCTGGATAACAAGAAATATGTGGAACAGGTGACCACCTACCCATCCACTACCGTACATAAATCTTATTTTACGGATGAGAATGGATACCTGATCCTGCCACAGAATCTGGCTTGTGGAAATTACCGCATCGAAGAAGTGACTGCACCGGATGGATACACCCACAGTGCCAATACCGTGGAAATCAAGGTAGACAGCGATACCGCATACCAGGAAGATCCGGTCAGCGGTGACCTGATCATCGAGGTGGAATTCGAGAACCACCCGGCAAAAGGCAGACTGACCATCCACAAGGAAGGAGAAGTAGTCAAAGGTTTTGACAAGGATTTCACCTATGAGGAAGCCAGCCTTGCAGGAGCCGTGTTTGAGGTTTATGCCGCAGAAGATATCTATACCGCAGACCATCAGAAAGATGAGAACGGCAACCGTTATCTGGAATATGCCAAGGACACACTGGTGGCAACGGTAACGACCGATGAAACCGGAAGTGCCGTAATCGAGAATCTTCCGCTCGGAAAATACCGTGTAGAAGAGAAAAAAGCACCGGAAGGATACACCTGGAATGCCAAAGGAGAAGAGGTAACCTTTACCTATGCCGGACAGGATACCCCGGTTGTAGACGAAGAAGTGACATTTACCAATGAACGCCAGAAGGTAAGCATCACCGTGGAAAAACAGGATGCAGAAACCGGAAGCGTGGTAGCTGGAGCCGTCTTTGGTCTTTATAATAAGAATGAGATCAAATCCGGTGACAATGTAATCGTGAAAGCGGACACCTTATTACAGGAGATTACAAGCGATGAAAAGGGACAGGCACACTTCACCCTGGACCTGCCGCTTGGAACTTATTATGTAAAAGAAATTTCTGCACCGGACGGTTTTGTATCCTCTGATGAGGTACTGGAATTTGATGCCACCTATCAGGGACAAGACATCCAGACCATTAAACTGAAATCGATTAAGAAGAACCAGCCGACGACCATCGAGGTGACAAAATCCGATCTGACCACAGGCGTGGAGTTGAACGGAGCATCCCTTTCTGTTCTGGATGAGGATGGAAACGTGATCGACAGCTGGACTTCCGTAAAGGATGAGCCTCATGTGATCAAATATCTGACTGTTGGAAAAACCTATATCCTCCGTGAATCCCTTGCACCGCATGGTTATTTAAAGACTACGGATGTGAAATTCACCATCGAGGATACCGCAGAAATACAGAAAGTGGAAATGCAGGACCATGTACCGAAAGCACTGCTGATCGTAAACAAGAAGGGCGAATTCCTCGATAAGATCACCCTGCTGGATAACGTCAAAGGTGTTGTGGAACATTTCTTTGAGTACATTACAGGAAGCCTGACAGACGTTACCTTCGAAATCCGTGCTGCCGAAGATATCAAAGCAGCTGATGGCGTAAGCCCGGACTATTATTCCAAGGACGAACTGGTAGCAACTGTAACTACCGATGCAAACGGTGTTGCAGAAGTATCTGACCTTCCGGTTGGAAAATATTATGTCAAAGAGGTAGGCACAGCATATGGTTATATCCTGGATGAAGAACCACGATATGTAGATCTTTCCTACCGCGATCAGGATACCCCGGTTGTCGTATACGATGAGGACTGGCAGAACAACCGCCAGAAGGTGAAAGTGAACGTCCTGAAGAAAGAAAAGGATACCGACCGTGTATTAAAAGGCGGCATCTTTGGATTGTACACTAGGAACGACATCCTGTCCGCATCTGGAAAGGTGCTGATGGAAGCAGATACCCTGATCGAGTTAAAAACAACAGATGTAGATGGAAAGATTTCCTTTATTGCAGACCTGCCGATTGACGGAACCTATTATGTGAAGGAGCTGTATGCACCGGATGGATTTGTCACCACCGGAGAAGAACAGGAATTTGTTTTTGAGTACCAGGGAGACAAAGAAGCAGAAGTGTCCTATGAGTTCGTATTTGAAGATGAGCCGACAACCGTGGAACTTTCCAAAACCGATCTGACCACAGGCGAGGAACTGCCGGGAGCCAGATTACAGCTGACGGATGAAAACGGGGCTGTTGTTGAGGAATGGACATCCACCAAGGAGCCGCACATCATCAAAGAACTGGTTGTAGGAAAATCGTACACCCTGACAGAAACCAAGCCGGCCGATGGATATGCCACTGCGGAAAGCATCACATTCACCGTGGAGAATACTGTAGAGATCCAGAAACAGGTAATGGAAGATGATGTGACCAAAGTGGAGATCAGCAAAACGGATATTACCGGAGATAATGAGATCGAAGGAGCCAAACTGACCATCACAGATGAAAATGGCAACATCGTAGAAACCTGGACTTCCGGTAAAGAGCCGCATTATATCGAAAAACTTCCAATCGGTAAATACACCCTGAAAGAAGAGCAGGCTCCAAACGGTTATGTTGTTGCAGAAGAGATCACCTTCGAGGTGGCAGATACCGCAGAGATCCAGAAGGTAGCCATGAAAGATGACACCGCAAAGGGACGCCTGATCATTGAGAAAACAGATAAGGATACCGGAGCAGCACTGAAAGATGCAGAATTTGAACTGAGGGATGCGGATGGCAAAGTGGTAGAAACCCTGACCACTGATGAAAACGGCCATGCAACCAGCGGACTGCTTGCAATCGGAACTTATAAGGACGGCAAATTTGATAAGGCAGCCACCTATTATCTGGTTGAGACCAAAGCACCGGAGGGCTATCAGCTGGATGAGACCAAACATGAGGTGACATTTACCTATGTAGATGACAAAACTCCAGTGATCGAAGTCATCCAGAAAGTGACGAACGAGAAGCTGCCGGAGGATACCCCGTTTGTAAGCAACCCGAAAACAGGCGATGACACCAACCTCTGGATTCCGGCCCTGTGCCTGATTCTTTCCGCAGGCGGTCTGATCGGCATGGGTGTGGCATCCAGAAGAAAGAAGAAAAAAGGGGGCAGATAGGCTGAAACAATTATATTTTGCGTATGGAAGCAACATGGATCTGGACCAGATGGCATATCGGTGCCCAAAGGCGGAGGTGGTAGAAACCGTCCGCCTGGAGGGGTATCGGCTGACCTTTGCAGCCGCAGGAAGCGGCCTTGCCACCATCTTCCCGGAAGAGGGAAGCCATGTGGACGGCGTCCTCTGGTCACTGACCGGGGACTGTGAAAAGAGCCTGGATCTTTATGAAGGCTATCCTGATTTTTACGACAAGCAGGAGATCACTGTCAAGAACAAAGATGGAAGAGAGATCAAAGCCATTGTCTATATCATGACAAAAGATTACATGCAGAACTTTAATCCGCCCGGACGGTCGTACCTGACTGGGATCTTAAAGGGCTGCAGACAGAACCAAATCCCGACAGAGCCGATCCTGAAAGCAGCAAGGAAACCGCCTGTGCCGGGAAAGACGCAGAAGAGTCAGCCAAAGAAGCAGAGAAAAGCCGGACAGGAACGATGAAGAAAAAACCAAAGACAGGAATCTTACAGAGGTTTTTCAAGATCATCTGCCTTGCAGTGACGCTGACAAGTGCCGGGTTTCTGATTTACCACATGGTATATCTTCCAATGGAGAACAAAAAGCTGGTGGCAGAGCTGAAAGGGAATTTCCCGGAGCCGGAAGCTCCGGGAGCCTCAGGCTCTGAAAAGAAAGACCAACCAGCTGGAAGAAAATGCCCGGTGGCTGCGGTAGACCTTGTTACTCTTCGGAAACAATACCTGGATGTGCAGGGATGGCTGACGATACCAGATACCGGAATCGATTATCCGGTGCTTCAGTCCGAACAGGAGAATGGGGAGTTTTACCTGAAACGGAATTACAAAAAGGAATATGACATCAACGGAAGCCTGTTTTTACAGGCAGACTGCAAAGTGTCTGAAAGTCGGAACCTTATCATTTACGGTCACAACATGAACAGTGGGGCAATGTTCGGAAATCTGGACTTCTATGCAGATGAAACATATTATCAGGAGCATCCCTTTGCTTATCTTCAGACAGAGGATAGCATTCAGGAATACCGAATTGTCACGGTGCTGAAAGCAGACAGGAATTTGTTCCCATTCCAGCAGAAACTCGCAGATGCGGAGGCAGTGCAGGAATATTTAAAAGCAGCTAAGCAGAGGGAAGTGTTCGAAACCGGGGATGATTACCTGAAGTGTATATACGATAAGGTTTTGACGCTCGTCACGTGTTCATATGAATGGAGCGGTGCCAGGAACATCGTCCTGGCGGTGCCGGTTTCCGGGGCAGTGTGGAGTCAGAAGTGTTCGTAAGTACCCGAAAAGTGCAGAAAATGAGACAAATAATGACCGCACGGGACAGGAAGTGTTCAAAACAGGGGAGTATAGCAGGGATGTGTGCCAGGTGTATTCA